>Ga0075437_12167_pt1 | contig 20323 bp, 17 predicted proteins | sample MintriMetagenome_FD_74266 | JGI IMG/M metagenome (GOLD analysis project Ga0075437, IMG submission 74266) | Marine eukaryotic communities from Monterey Bay, USA to study complex ecological interactions - Minidiscus trioculatus and... | ecosystem: Environmental > Aquatic > Marine > Unclassified...
CATCAGAGGTGGAAGAATCTTTGTGGTAAGGGAACTGGTTATGTATCAGAAGACTATGGTTTCTGGTTGGCCGCTCCTGGATGCAAGGGTTGAATGAATTGAGCGAGTTTGTTAATACATAATTGATATTGGGAGTAGTGAGTGTAGGTTGATGTGTGTGTGTAAAGGGGAAAGATAAGACTAACAAATGCATAATACGATTAAGCGTACAATCACAGACTCTTTTTTCTATAATACATATATTCTATCTACCATTTGTCCTCTCGGAATGCTGCGAGGAGGATGAGTATAGTTATCAAGGTGAGTCTTTCACAGAGTATCGCATATATAGTCTTCAACCACTTACCTTGGGAAGCCTTCTTCCTAGCAACATCATCTGCAACTTCAAACCATAACTCATCCTCACTCATTCGCAAGAATCTTCCACCATCCGCCTTCACTAAAGATACCACCTCCTTCAGTTGGTATATTAAACAGTATGAGACAGAAAGTTGTCAGTTCATCTATTGAGTTACAGTAAAGTGCAGCTTATACAAATGAAGAGAGAAAGCTTACCTCAGACAGCACCTTCTTGTCTCCCTTTGCGGCCTCCTGATAGACACACCTTAGCTGCATGACGTAATCTCTGAATCGCATATTACCTTTGTGGTTGTTTGCTTGAAATCCCCGGCCACATAAAACATCCACATCAGAGGGAGACTTCACTCCAGTTTGAGTTTGAGTTGTTGGAGTCTTCTTCTTGGCTCTTGTCTTCTTGACTTTGCTGATAGGCAAAGTAAAACCCTTCTTGGCCTTGGATGACCCTCCTTTTGCAGGTTTCAAGGACTTGGTGGTGACACTCTTCTTCTTGGTTGACGAGGTCTTCTTGGGTGGTGGAGAACAGGAGGAGAGTCTTCACGAAACTTCAACACATTAGAACTCATCACAGGATCCTCATTTGTATGAGATGGACTATCTTCTAGTCCTTCATCGTTGATAGCAGTCATCCTCACCATCTTGCTCGGGGACGAGGATACCTCGAGTTCCGTTTCATCAGCGTAAGCGGCAGCATGATGATAGGGAGGAGCTCGACTTTGAGGAGATGTCGTAAGACCCCTCGCCATAGGAGAAAACAGTGCTAGTTGTGCTGATCTACTACCGACTGCAGGTTGCTGTTGCCTCATTGGGGAGGAGATAGAAGACACTAAAGTTGTATGTGTTGATTGATGATCATTGCGGTATCCTGTAGTTGGTTGAGTATGCTGGTGGCCAACAAGAGGCAACGGAGACATACCATTGAGATGATCATCAATACGACTGAGTAATAGCTCTGAATGTGCCATTTCCTGCAGCTCTCTGACGTGGACGAAACAGGCATCGGGTGACATACTGCGGAGTTGTGTTTGGATTTGCGCCATAAGTAAATCCCAGATAGAGTTACTACTTAAGGGGGCATCAGTATCCCGATTAGGATGATGAACGATAGGATGGGTATTACCACCAGTGCTATGGTTCGTACTAAAAGGTAATGGTGTTGTCTGTTGGTCGAGCAGATGATTACAGTGGTTGTTGTTCGTCAGTGGAGGATGAGACTCTGCGTCGTCATCATTCTGCAACTTATTAATGATAGCCATGAGATTATTGTCGACTGGATAATGATTTGTGGACTCCATGTTTGATCGATATTTACAGTATGAGTATGAGTATATGATATGTACTGTTTGTTACGGTCGGAGTTGAGATGAGATGAAGAGAGGCCATTACTTATGCATTATTGTGGAGAGAGACGAAACAAAACTGCACAGGGAAATTGTCTCTCTTCTCTCATCGGCGATGTCTTGTCGTCCGACGATGACTACATTGAAAATCACTAGGCAAGCAACAGTACTTTGTATGCTCATAATACCGAAGAGCAATTAGATAAATGTGGTGTCTAACTTTTGTGATACGATGGATTACTTGATGCAATGTTTATTAGAAGTGAGTTTCCTCCTTCAGTCGTGACGAAAATGAATATAGATGAAGTAGAGGATACCAGAACCTACTTTACTTCTCATTGAGCAATCAAACAAGCTCTTTCATCATATCAAGATATTGTAAAGCATTGAAATTGAAGTGGAGGGAGAGACTCTTCATCGTGACGATATCGAGTTGTCACGTTGGATATTCATATTCGTCGACGTGTCTATAATTGGGTAGTAAAAGAAAGAGGACCGAATCTAAGTATGTCTAAACAAACTATGTATGTTGATAGTCTATAGAGGGATAGTAGAAGTCGAAAGACACATGATAGCTTCTATAAATCGAAATTCAAAAGATACATCTAAGAGACTTTTGTTTTGAATTCCAGTCTAATATAAGAGTGGTTAGATTACATTACAAAACATACAATTAGCTTTGATCATCTCATTTCTTTACTTTAGTGAAGTACTGACTAAACATAGTAGCTTCCAGTCAGTTGCTAGAAAAGATACCCCGAACTTACTCCTTCTCAAACACTTCATTGCAATACATATATTGTAGACTATCCTAACGACCCTGCCAACCATAAGAGTAAGAGTAGCTTCTTTATATCTTATGATCTTATAAGGTATCTTTTGGTTTCGACTGGATGTGTTTATGTTTATCGTCTATGTTTAGGTATGTTTATGATAAGATACGTAGTAATTAATAATAAGATACTTTGGTTAGTTTCACTCAGAAGTTACCTCTAGTTTATACTCTCTAATATACTCCTACCATATCATTGGATAAGAGACACAATCTAAAAGTATAACACAACTTGACGGTAAACATTCTGGCATGGCAGTACTCGCCAATCAACAACTCATTCAAAGAGAACCATTGATGAACTCATCAATCTCATCGGCACGTTGCTGACGAGTTCGAGCAGACCATGTAGCAAATCCAACATAGTTTCCATGAAAATCGGGGTACCATCCTCGGATCAACTCCTTGATACAGTCGGGAGGGTTCACATGACGATTCATTCCTCGTACTTCAAGAATGTTGACGACATAGTAGCGGTATAGCATACGCCTTGCCTCCTTATTGGTTGCATCAGCTTCATTTACTGTTGCACCGACAGGTACGTTTAAATGCTGAAGGTGCTGAGATCGGTATTGAATTAAACGATCAGCATGTTCCTTGCGCTTGCATGGACCGCCGTTGCTGTTGCAAATGTTGAGAGAGTTGCACTGAGAAGAATAGATAGTTAGATACCGATGTGCACAAAAATATAAAAAGTGTGCATAAGATGTGCACAAACAATACACTTACAGTATTCATTGTTGTTGTTGTTGTTGTTGTTGGTAATGGTGTATGTATCAAAGCAAGATGAAAATTATGGCAGAGTTTGCGGAGTGGCTCTCTGTGCAGGATCTCTGTGATTGCATAGAGATACGACATCTTGGCATTCTTCTCCGCTGAGTCGAGTCGCGTAGAGATGAGAGACACTACACAACACAATACTGCACAGAGCCAACACGTCGGTCTCGAATAGCCTGTTTAGTTGCCAACACTGCATAGCATAGCTCTCATAAATCATATCATAGTGCCAAAGCACATCGATATCTATATCATATCTCCTCCTCTAACAACAACACAACCAACATGGATACTTCTTGCCAGCATATATTTGAAATGATAGCCAATTGCAATACAATGATTGCAATCAATCAGAACTCTATCGATGAAATCCAAGAGAAACACAATCATACAACTACTGCAAATATTGAACAGATTGATACGCTCATCTCCAATGATGTCAAGGATCTTAATGATCGTCTCAACAATATCGATACTGATTGTTCATCAACTGATCGATTGAACAACAAGTTGGAAGAGGTAGCCAAGGTCAAGGAGAGTCTGAAATCTCTTGTCAATCGAGTTTCTAGTATAGAACAAGTTTTTATACTTAACACCAACCGCAACAAGCGGATGAGAGAGAGCAAGAAGAGGAAGTTAGATACCACAGGAGATGATTCATCACCAACAAGTGGAGTATCCTCTATTGCAACAAATGAATCACAAGACAACTCACCGCCTCTTATCGATCAAAGTTCTACTGCTACTACCAAAGTATCCAATGAATCATCTTCAGTTCCTACTCCTTCTCCTACTCCTACAGGCAATAACAAGAGGAAGAGGGCTAGTGGGGTATCCTCAAGTGGTCAAGCAACTAGTAGGGGTATGTTTAAACACAAGTCTGACGATGACAAGCCTAAATGCTCTGAGCCTAGATGTACACGAGTTGTTTGTCGTCGTGATTTATGTCGTCTACATGCATATGGCAGCAATGCATATGCCCCCCGAACTGGCAAGTGCTCATTTCCCTGTTGTAAGGCCAATGCCCATCGTCTTGGCTTGTGTTACCGCCATCTATATCCTTGTTCCATCCGCGGATGTACTAAACAGGGAAGACATGTATCAGACAATGGCAGGTTTTGCAGTAAGCATGCCCAAACTGAAGCACCTGAAGTATATGCTCAATATCGTCATAGAATAAATCTTTGGAAAGCAGAACGCTGGCGAACTGATCCTGAGTTCAGATTAAGAATGCTTGTACGCGGCCGTCTTCACAGTGCATTAAAGGCACAGGGTACATATTATAAAGGCAAGAACAAACTCCTTGGCTGTACTGTAAAGCAATTCAAACGGTACTTTGCACAATTCTTCCATGAACCTGGTAATGATTGGATGAATTGGAAGAATCATGGACGCCAAGAAGGCATTCGATGCTGGGAAATCGACCACATTTATCCTCTATCAGAACTTGATTTGACGGATCCCGAGCAACTCAAGAGAGCCCAACACTGGAGTAACTTCCAACCATTGAGTGCAGCAGACAACAATGAAAAGAAAGCCACAATTCCCGATGGATTTGAATGGAGAGATGATCTTGACCGATGGTGGTGGAGTAAGGACAGTGGACATATCAACTATGAGCTCCCTGCTGCTGGTGCCGAAGAAGTCACAATTGATGAAGATGACTCAGATGAGTTTGATGAAAGTGATGATGATGATGAATAGATTGACTTACCTAAACTAATTATGTTCCTCATCTCCTCGGGATGTTATACTACTGCAAACATTGAACAGATCGATGCACTTATCTCCAAAGTCAAGGAACTTGATACTCGCCTCGACGATACCGAATGTACATCCGCTGATCAATTGATCAAGTTTGAAGATGAGGTTGTTATGGACGTTGAAACAATCAAGGATACATCCAAGACGTTTGACAAACATCTTCATTCACTTGATGATCGAGTATCAAGTATTGAACATCTGTGTGGTATTCGATCGTCTTCATCATCAACTGGGTTGGATACCTCAAGAGATGACTTATCTGTTGATACTTTCAGCATTAGCAGCACAACATCCGCTGACGATATGGATATGTCTATTAGTTCTGATAGTAGTTGTGTTGAAAGTGATACTGAAGAGTCTAGAGGAGATGAATCACAAGAGGATACCCCTCCTCCCGATTCGTCTCATCTACCTATTGGTCCGACTCCTGATTCATCTTTGCAAGTACCAAACAACCGGCGGGAGGATGTTGCTACAGAGCTTCACTATCAACATGCAAATGAAGGATTGCAAGACCCTATTCCTATCGAAGTTATCATGTCACTACTCGAAGAGCATGATGATGATGCTGTCGCTACTCTACGCCACATGAGATCATTAGAATCTGAATATGATGAAGACGATGCCGCCGCCGTAGGAAGTGACTTTACTGATGAGTCTAGTAGTGATGAAGAATCGTTTTGCTTTAGTATGATGGATGATGATGATGATGATGATGATGATGATGGAGAAGAAGAAGATGATTATGATTCATCTACTTCAGATGATGATGAACTTTTGGATAAGAGTACATTGGCATTACTTGAAGCCAATAGAAGCAGTCCTAATCATCCCATTCACAGTTTCAAACCTGAGGATATGTTATTATTTGATAAGAGTGACAGGAAGAAGCCACGTAAGAAGAAATCTGCTAATAAGCCGAAATGTATCGTATTTGGTTGTACCTCAAATGCCGTAAAGAACAGGCTGAAGTGTTCTCGCCATGAGTATCCTTGTTCATTCTCTGGCTGCAACAAATGGGGAAAAGTAGTATCTGACAATGGCAGGTATTGCTATCGTCATGCTCAAACTGAAGCACCCGAAGCATACGCTCAATATCGTGAAAGAGAAAACCGTTGTTATAAAGAAAACTATCGAACAAATATCAAGTTCAGATTAAGAGTGCTTGTAAGATCCCGTCTTCATACTGCATTGAAGGCACAGGATACATCTTATCAAGGCAAGAACAAACTACTTGGCTGTTCAGCTGGTCAATTCAAACGGTACCTCGAACAGTTCTTTCGCGAGCCTGGTAATAGATGGATGAACTGGGACAACCAAGGACGTCCCGACGGACAACGTGGCTGGGATATGGACCACATTTATCCACTTTCAGAACTTGATTTGACGGATCCTGAACAACTCAGGAGAGCCGCCCATTGGAGTAACTTCCAGCCCTTGAGTGCAGCGGACAACAATGATAAATACACTGACATTCCTGTCGGATTTGAATGGAATGGTGATCGATGGATGTGGAGTAAGGCAAGTGGCCATACTAACTATGACCTCCCTGAATAGCTGGATATTGTTTAGTTAGACGTTGTAAAGAATAAATGTCAGCAAAACTAATCTGTGGAGTTGTAACAGGATTGACAATGTTGTAACTATGCTGCTGCTGTTCTCTTCTGAAAGTAAGGTAGTACTGACATTGCTCATTCGATGATGATTGAATCTTCTTCTCGTTCATGCTAGAAGAAGCACTCGTATCAGCAAGCTTCTGTCGTTTGAGTGGTGGCTCCTCGGATAAAGAGAAAACTGGTTTACTATGTTGGTGTTTAGTTTGGTTCATATTCAACGTGTCTATGTACTGAATTGACCTGAATTGTTAGATGTTTTTATGCAAAAGATACCTTGAGCTGGTAGTGGATATGAGACTAAGAAATAGACTTGCAATGGATATTACAGCAATTGAGAGTTATTAGTAAGCCATCCTCTTACCTTTGTTTTGTTTTAACGATGATATGATATAACAAGCCGAAGAGATATGGCTTTCCTTTCACTTCGCCGCTGAGTCGAGTCAGGTGGAGAAGATACCCTAGAGAAGAGAAGAGACAAATAGAATACTGCATTGCCTGGGCAATATGAATATGAGGCGGCAAGATGTCACAGCATAGAGACACAACCACCTCATTCATTAGCCTGTTTGTATAATCTGCATAGGCGGCAATACTGCATAGCATAGCACAGAGGAAAACTGCGAGATAGAGGATATTGATATCATAAAACAACAAACACTATATCCATATCCATATCCTCAATATCATCCTCCCAAATCCACATAGTCACAACATGAATACGGATACTTTAATGAAAATGAATCAACAGCAATCGGCTCCATCTCATGATCGGGATATTGCCACCTCAAATGATATGTCTTCTTTGAGTGGTAGTAGTTATGCATCGACTCAACCTCAAATCTCGATCTCAGAGGATCTCAAGCTCGTCATAGAGTTAGTAGGCAATTGCAATACAATGATTGCAATGAATGCTTCTTCTCTCGAAGATATCGAGAAGAGATATGAAGATAGTACCGCAACTACCAACAGGAAGATTGACATCCTTCAAACTCAAGTCAAGGACCTGGAAGACCGTGTCGACGATATCGACCAACAACAAAAGAAGACATCTACACAGATTATCAAGTTAGATGAGCAAGTCAAAGATGTGGCATCTGCAACCAAGGGTACATCCGAGATTATTGACAAAAGGCTTAATTCAATTACAAGTCGAGTCTCTAGCATCGAACATCTCTGTGTTATTCGATCAAACTACAACAAGAAGAGGAGAGTGAGTCAGGAATAAGAAGGTGGATAGTAGCATGTGTCAAACTTGAGGTATCTCGGATGTGTTTGGATGTGTTTATGTTTATGCAGTAGACATTAATATGTTTAAGATATCAAACACACACCACAATAATTCTTATTAGAAGTATACCTTAATATGATTATCTCACTCTACAGTTACAACTATTTTGAATAAAAGATATGATCATCATCCCAGTTACAACTATACTACCTAAATGATTTATGTTCATCTTCTTCAAAGAACCGAGGATACCTCACTCACTTATGTCCATCTTTAACACTGCCTGATAGATTGCAACTCGAGTTGAGACACGATAATGTATTTGTTGATTCATTCATCTTGTTAAATCATTCATTCATTGCTTACTAATTACCACTTCGTTGTTAATCGAATGCTGAGGCAGACTAAGAGGAAGTCTAATAAATGAGCCGACAGAGTGTATTTGTATGAGCATTTGTAATAAGAGACATGAGTTCACTGGCATGAGCTTTAGCGCATGATAAATCAACCAATACTAATACGTAGACACCACATACATTACTTCTACTCACTTCAATGCAGTGATATGGTATGTGACTACTTCCTACACTGCTAGAAGGACAAGATACCTCAACACTCTCTCTAGTCTCTATGCTATGTTTCGGTTTCGACAGAAGGCCTACATTCTACACTGTCTCATTGCACTTGCCTATGCTTGCACAGAGCAATGTCAGTAAAAAACACTGCATAACAATAACAACAACAACAACGTCGCCGCCCATGCTTGCACAGAGATATGAGGTGGTGGGTGGAAGTTGACCGTTGTCTGCCAGTCTCTATGCATTTTTTTGATGTGACATTGCATTGAGATACCATACTGTGTGGAGATCATTTCATATCATATCTTAACATTTCAATCATAATTCATAACAACAATAAAAACAACATACCTCCACACCATGTCAACTGAGTACACTAACGATAACGAATATCTCGATGATATTGCCATTGACCTGGCAAGTATCAAGTTTAATCAAGAGAGCATAGGAGGAGGATACCTAGCAACTCCAACACGCAGCTCGTCGTCATCGTCAACAACATCAACACTTGCAGCATCTTTTCCCTTAAAGACGTCCGAGCCTGAAACTGAGCAAGAGAATACACCTCCTCGTGGCAGTAGTCTAGCACCATTCAACGACTATAATGAGCTGGGTAGAACTGATATTAAAACGGCTCGCAAATGGACATTAAAACAGCGTGTATCATCGAAGTCGCATGTGAATGACGATGACGACGAAGAGGATAATACCAAACCCTATCCTCCATCTCCGCCTCGGATTGATGCATCGTGGTCAAGTTTCCTATTCGGTGCTCTTTCTGCCCCTGATCCTCTGCCACCGCAGATGAGGCAGGGTATCTTGCAGCCAACACCAATTCGATGCAACACATCGTCAAGGACGACAAAAGATACCTCTGCCATGATGTCGTTGTCTATGTCGACGACCAATTACTGTTACTCCACGCCTGAGAGGAAGAAAACTCGTTCTAATAGCCGTCTTGTATGTCCTCCAATTCGTCACAAGCGTAGTCGAGGAGAAGTTCGCGGTAGTTATTATTAGTTGGAGAGGATACCATTAGTGGAGGTTTGTCTGGTTGGTAGTTGGGAGATACACGTATGGTTTGGTTGGTTGGCATGGAACTCCTCTGGGTTGTAAAGGAGAAGGAAGGGAAAGGAAGATAGTGTATGTGTGAAAGGAGTCCTCTCTCTGGGTGTTATTTCCCTTAATGAATAACCTAACAACTTTAAGATGTGTTCTATGATATGTTGATAACTATTAAGCAGCAGAAGATACTCAGAAGTTACTAACCCCTAGTTTATACTCTCTATAATATACTCCTACCATATCATTGGATAGGAAACATCATCTAATAAAAGTATAACACAACGTGACGGTAGTTATTCTGGCGCGGCAGTATTACTCGCCGATCAACAACTCTTCAAGGACCATCGATGCTAATACTCAGATTCAGATCAGAAGTTACAGACTCTTAGTTAGTATTCATCTCATCTATCCTCAGGAGATGAGTTATCATCATAATGCCAAGTGAGGTATCCAGTGGTAAATGATGAACTTGGAGAATTTTCAGCCTTTGATTGCAGCGGACAACAAACAGCAGTTACTTACTTTAAGATATGTTTCTCATTCACTGACTGCTCTTCCAGTTTGCCCCTAAGACACACAACTCTCCAAGTAATTCACCATCCGGAATCACTAGTTTGTTCAGTTCCCTTGCGAGATACCCCACAGACTCTTTCATTGAAGATTGCATCAACGGTATTCTAGCACCTCCGCCAACAACTAGAACCGCTCGTAGTTGCATTGGTGTCAAGCTTGTTTGTTCAAGTGCTGACATGATGACTGATGAGAATAGTGAGGACAGATTTGTCGATGGTGGTAGTGCTTGTGATAGAGAAGAGCTACTGCCACTCTGTCGTAAATGAGGTACCAACTTATTCTTCAACCAACTTTCAAACTCAGAATTTACCACATTTCTTGACATTCCTACTTCTAAGTGCTTTGGTTGCCTTGTTTCTAGGTCCATTGTGAGGTACGGTATGTTGATTTCAGATCTAGTCTTGTTACTCAATTCATGTACAGCTGTATGGGAGGCGTCGTACAATCTTTGGAGGGCAGTTGGATCATTAAGCCTTGGTTTTGCAGATAAATCTGTTGAATTATCGTCATTTTCGGTAGAAGGTCCAAAGAAATCTGCCGCAAGTTTCGAGACTAATAGATTAATGTATGTATCTCCGCCAAACGGCAGTGAAGTGGCATGCAAAACTTCATCTCCTGATACCATTGACACTTGTGTTTTAGTTCCCCCGACATCAACAACTAAAACTGGGTCGCTAATACTGCTCGTAGGGGGCAAAAGATTAAAATATTCAGCTCCAGACACGATGGCTACTGGTTCTGATACATACTCTGCGATACCTTCAGGCGAAGTAAAACCATTCAAAGCCTGTTGATACTGTTTTGGTGGAGAGCTGGTTGCTGTAGACTGTGCCGGATAAGTAATAATTGGTCTAACATTATATGATCCCGGTGTGGACATACTTGTATCCAATACAAATAGAGGATTGTTACTATTCTTCACGGAAGAACCAGTACTACTTCCAAGAACTTGATCTAATGCATTTGATGCTACATCACGAAGAGTCTTTTGAATTGCTGCAATATCATTGTCATCTGTTTGTTCATTATTATTACCAAGCAGTACATCCTGTGGATGAACTATACTTCCACCTCTAGTATCAAATGATCTTGAAGCTGCTAATCTACCAACTAATATATCCTCTCCAGTCTTCTTCCAAGCTATTGCTGGAGTGGATCGATGCCCTTCTCTATCCACAATCACTGATGGTTTGGCATTCTTATTCTTGGATAAAGATGGCTGATGTGATAACTTTAATCTTGATGTTCCTATATCAATTGCTAATGTACCTCCCGTGAAAAAACTGGACAGATCAGCATTATCACTTCTATTTGCTGTGGTATTAGAATTAGAACTACTAGATGACGATTCTTGCTCAGGATCTATACCAGTCACTGCCTTGTACTCCTCCAACTCCTGATAATAATCTTCCCAGTCTTTATCAATCTGTTGCAATGTACGGAATGTATAAACTCCAGCCCCCACGAGGACACCAGCTGCAATGAATGGTAGTATTTCATTTCTATTAGTTGCATGATATGATCTATTTTGTATTGTTGTTGAGTGTTTATTATTGTCATCATTATCAAAATAGGGAATGGATAAAGAAGAGGACGATTGCAGTGGCCCTAACATTTGCTGGCTTTGGTAATACCGCCGTCTACTTCCTTGACGTATCATTGTAGATAATGCACTCATAATAATAATATTATTTATACCCCAATTTATCTTTTTTGTTGTGGACTGAGAGGAACTCCAGATGAAGAAACTAACACCGCACCAAATGAATGAGCAAATAAAGCTTTTATATGACTAAATTAACATACCAATGGTTAACTCTACTCTACTAATTGCCGCCCTAATCCACCATAGGTACGTACTGAAATCACTTGCCAATGATTGGTTTGTGTTTTGCAAATTTTATGAGAGTGGTTTTGGTATCCTTCCTTCACATGGTGATACATACCGGTACAATAATATGCCTTCCCATATTGATGATATTGCTATGTTATAACAACAGCGGCTACACCACCTTTCATATAGTATTACTTCTCTTTAGCGTGTCTTTTATTGTTGGTTGGGATACTCGAGAAATTAGATATTGAAAGAGAGCACAACATTATTATCTGATAAAGTTTGCAACTCCACTCCTTCTCCAACTACTTGCTCTCGTGTATGCCAGCAAATACTAGATATATAATCCGATAAATATTTCAATTATGTCACTTGAAGAGAGTACAAACACATCTCCTGATACAGTTGTTGATATTAAACCGTCGTTAAGCACACAAACAGATACCTCAATCAGTATTGAAGAAGAGGAACTTTCCTCTTTGGATGATAGTTTCAATACAGCCGCAGAAGCTCGTAGGAATAATCAGCAGAATGCTAATAGTATGGGATCAAAACCAAAGCAGAGTAACTTGTCATTACTATCTTCGGGAAAGTCCGCGTTAGTATTGTTTTATCTCATTAATTCATGTGTTTATATGAAGTGTTGGTGATTTGAGTGCTTCATTTGGCCTTCATGTATCTTTATTTGATTGCCTTTGCAAGCCATATATACTAACATGAGTTACTATCATCTCTCTTCGTCTTCATAAACCATGAATCGCGCATCTTCTTTTTTAGGCGCCGTTGCAAATTTGTTAGGACAATATACCATTGATTGCTCGTTGGTACCTTCACTTCCTGCATTAGATTTCCATATCAATGGCAAGGTATTTTCAGTACCCGGAAAGGATCTCGTTATTCAATCTGGCGGTACTTGCCTCTTCGCCATGATGGGTATGGACATTCCTCAGGGACCTGCGTGGATCCTTGGCGATGTCTTTATGCGTCAATACTACACCATCTTTGATTACGGTGGCAAGCGTGTCGGATTTGCAACACCTAAGTAAAGAATGATCTGGAGAAAGTGAACCTGTTGTGTGATTGGATTGTATATATAGCCAACTGTCTTATTTGATTGTGAGGATTAAAATTCTATAAAATAGAAACCCATTGTTTAGCTGCTACAGTATTTATATTCTGATAGGTATTATTATGTTAGCCTATACTCCCAAAGACAAATCCGTAAATCTCAACATCCAACACATCGAAGATGCCATCCTGATTAGAAACCAATGGATCGTTTTGAAAAGCTGAACATCGTGCAGTAGTTCCTCTAGCAAAGTTATCATCGAGGCATAGACCAAAGCCCTCATCAACTCCTTCACTTTCATCACCTCCTCCGAAGGCAATCATACATCGAGTTGCATCGAATACAATCTTCTTTGTTGCAGTGTAACTTTTCCCATACACCTCTACTATGTTCCCTGTGTCTTCTTTGGTATTCAATCTAAACAAACAGGAGCCGGCTGCACTTCCCAGAGATGATTTCAAAGGCACAAATGGTATCGATGCATATCCACCAATCAGTTCTTCAGTTGTAGTTTTCACCACAAGTATAGATGATTGATGCCTTTGACTTCCATGCCAATCTTCCAACTGCTTCCGGAATGCCACAAATGAGTCACCATCACGTATTAAACTGTATATACGTTTCCACGGCCGATGGTGTAATCCTGTTGGAAGTACTCCTTCTCGGAGAGCATTCATTTGCAGAAGAGAGAGCAAGAACTCTGGAGAAGATTCATCTTCTTTGATTGCTACAACAGGTGGTAGTGATGTTATACTGTCATCCTCGTCGTCGTCATCTTGTATGAAAATATGATTGATCTTCTCAAGATCATTGATATATGTATATCGACTAAACATAACACTAAGCCTTCTATACCAAACAAATTGACTATAATGTGCTGCCATTGCTTTCCAAACAAGTATTGGATCCATTATCCGACATTGTTGGTGACTATCTTCCCCACTTGCTATCGATCTTATCCCAGAGAATTGTTGTATCTGTGGACTACTTCCCTTCTTACCCCATAACAAACCACCAAGTAGAAAGTAAACCAAGTAAACGACTATTTGAAATAGCCAGATGAAGAGAAATGGTATTATATCCACAAATATCCATAGAAAGTACTTCTGCAATGGATTGGATATCGTTCTCAGGGTATGAACAGACACATTCAACTCAATAATATTGTTATTGGATTTTTCTGTATATAATCGTAGCTTTGCAATATGTTGTTTTGATGATTTGCAAGCTTCAACTATACATTTTTCATTCAAGAAATATTGTACACCCTTGAAAACATCAATATGATTTGGATGGTTGGATACTCCACCTTTATCAAATGTCAATAGATTGATATCAATTGTTTGTACCATGTTTGGTTGTTTTCCTTTTGTGTTTGATGATTGTGTCTTCTTATGATCCATATAACACCATGATTGTTGTATCTTCTTCTCTTTGGGACCATATAATATATAATCATGCTTCTTATCAGGTTTTGCAATACTATCGTCTAACATTGATGGGGCAGCTTGACGTATATGTTCCAGTATTGTATTTGCAATTAAATCTGAAGACCAAACTTCATTTGGCCCATCCTTCATACGATCATTATTAAGTACTGTAACTGCAGTTGATGTTCTATTATCATTTTGTATACCAATAATAGAACAAGCTTTATATGTTTCCTTTGTACGGATAGGTCCATCTGATACATATCGATAATCTCCATTACTCAAACAGAGTAATTGGATATTGTTTGTATTATTGTCACTTTTGGTATCTTTTTGATTTGATGAGCTGAGATTGATAAGATTTCGAAGTGCGGGGATGAAGAACATAGATTCATCGTCTGGATGAGCTGTTATGAGCAGCCACATACTGCTATTTGGTGGTATGATATAGTGGTACGGTGTTGTCTTGATATCTTATGCCTACCTATCGAATAACTTTTTATGAGAGTGTAAAAATTATAGGATACCGACATAAAGAACGCAAATGATGTTGATGTTGTAGCGATGTGTAGACATACCATAGGTATGGATATGGTAATAAGGATGCCCATCGTCTCTCAGAAGGATATTATGCAAAACACAGAACTAACAATAACTTCATATTGAAATTGAAATATAATATGAAACAAAGACATACCTCTTCTCTTGATATTGACGAATCATCCACAACTAATATAAATTTGCATGTTAATGATGTAAACGGTACGAATGTAGATCCATCTCCGTTACTATCCAGTTCTAGTGATGATTTAGGAAGACAACTTAGTATACCAACTAGTGATGATGGCGGTATAGACACCACTAATAATGATGTACATCCACCTTGGCGACATCCTATACAATCAACTAAAACATACTTTGTAGAGCTATCACATTACTTTGGATGGGAGTTCTTGTCTTGGTTGGCCATTAATCAATGTTGTGTTAGTGGTGGAGTATTCGCTTTAGTATCAGCTCTGGGATTGCCTCTCTTTAAAGAGTTGGGTATTGATGCATCAAGACAACAATTATATATGAGCTTAGTCATGTCACCCTGGGCAATGAAGCCCTTTATAGGAGTAGCGAGTGATCTTATGCCAATACGAGGTTGCAATAAACGTTACTTTGCATTGTATAGTATATTGATTGGATTAGTAGGGTGTTCGGTATTGCTAGGCATGTATCCAAATTCGTCGTCAGTTGACCAGGCAAAGGCGAATGGGACGGTGCAAAATCTTGCCGATATTATCGTGTTATGCTTTACTGCAGTGAGCTATGAGGCGGCCACTTTGGATATTCTAGGAGAAGGCAAATATGCAGAGCTAATGCGGCTTCACCCTGAATCAGGCTCATCCATAATCTCGTTCAAGTTTGGCTGGAGTTTACTTGGTGGCATCTTCACACAAGCATACGTGGGGCCGCTATCTGATGCTGGGTACTTTCATGTACTATTCTGGATGTCTCTGGCTCTTTCATTAACACCATTCTACCCTACTTTTGCTGGCTGGATACCTGAAAAGCTTCGGACTGTATCAGAGCCTGGAATGATTAAGTTATGCAAGGGATTCTTATTCGACAGAGGAGCTTTTCTAGAGAAGAAGTCACCCTTCATTGTAATTACTCTGTGCGGTTTAAGCGCTCCGCTGTTGGCAGCTCTTACGACTTATTGTGATCTTGCTATAGGGCTATCATTCGCGATAGCCCTGATAGTGATGTTCACAGCAGCTACTTATCGAATCTTTCCAACGTCTTTCTTTTGGATATTCTTTTCCATCGTCTTAAACTCCATGTCTTGGATAAGCATTGGTTCTGCTTTGGGCTACTATTATACAGCAAGTGAAGAGTGTGTTCCTGGTGGTAAGTACTATGTTCTTTTTTTCTAAACGCTAATGGTCTAGATGTATCTCACACTGTTTCTTCTTTCAACAGGTCCAAATTTCGACTATACATTTTATATTGTAAGTGAAATATGACTAATTCAAACTTTATTATTCATCACAATGTATCCTAACATATCACTCTGCTATCAATAGACTGTTACTGGTATTGTTGGGTCAATTGTAAACTTCTTTGCAGTGATACTTTACCAGAACTACTTAAGTTCTTGGCGGTTTAGACCAGCTCTGATATTCACCGTGATAATTGGCTCTCTTGCCTCCATCATTGACGTTATTATCATAAAGCGTTACAATGTAGCGATTGGAATTCCCGACAAGATCTTCTTCCTCTTTGGCAATGCAGTGTTTGAGAACCTGATCGTGATACTAAATGCGATTCCCATGTCAGCAATATATGCCAAAATTTCCCCTCCTGGGATGGAATCTGCAGTGTTCGGTAAGTGTTTCTCGGGATTTCGACTCTTTTGATAAGCTTATGTCAACTAATATGATATCTACTTCTTGTGACAATAGCATACACTGTTGGTATAGCCAACTTCTGTGGTATGGTGAGTACTTTGCTAGGGTCTGGCGTCATAGAGTACAGCGGAACGATAACGGTAAAGCCTGATGATGGAGAGTGTGACTTCACAGCACTACCGTGGCTCATTGTCATCTTTCAAATATTCGTGCCAATGGTGGTCGGCATTCCATGTGTCTTCCTAATACCCAATGTTCTGCAAACTGAGAAACTGATAGATTGGGATAAAGAAGAATGGTACGAGAGCAACGACGTTAGAGCAGATGAGTTGGTTAATGGGTCTGAGGACATAGACGATACTGACAACTCGAGACAGGAATCTCGTTTGATAACATAATACAAACTTAAATTAGGTATCTTAACTCTACCTCAATCATCCATTTTATTGTCTTTTATGGAATCACGTGCTAGAGACATTTTATAGTCTGAGTAAACGTGGCTTGCTTGCCTCCTTCTAATAAAGGCACGCCTTTTAATAATCCCGGCTCACAACATATCATGTCATGGTACTGGTCGTCTCCGAAATCTCCCATTGCTTGAGCTTTCTGTTCATGAGGATTCCAGACAACACCGCTAACACTGACTGGTTTTCCATCAACTTCTCCACTTGCAGTCAATGAAAGATTGTTAGATTTACCAGCAGATATTGTCAAGTTTAAATCAATTGTTTCCTTTGGTGGATCGTAGACTCGATCAATAATGAGTTTCTGAGGAACGGTCACTGGTTTATCACATACGTATTTTTCTCCTGATACTTTGTCATCAACTGCGTATCCTTCTAATCCTTTGACATTGCATACATCTCCGTTTAATGCCATTCTACCTTGGACTAGGAAATAGTTGTGTAATAGAACTTGAAAGTTGAACGATTCCTCGCCCAAGTTGTACATGCATATTGTTGTGGTGAATCCATCTGGTAATATTTTGACAGTGTATGTGCATTTAGCATCAAGTTTGGTATCAGTATCCCACTTCCCACCCCTCGAATTTACTACATCCTTTAAAGATAGTTCCATTGATATACCCGCAGATTCATCATTATCAAATCTACTATTCTCGACTTCCTTCCAATAGTTGTTCCTCAAGAAACCATGTTGCGGCATGCTCTTATCCGGCTGTCCAAATTGAGGAAAACATAAAGGAATGCCACCTCGGATTGCTTTGCTGCCGTCAAGTATAGCATCTTTTGATAGAAACAACAATTCTTTCCCCTCTGCTGATTTAACTGATGTTACGTGAGCACCATATGGAAAAATCGTACATTCCGCACCAGATTTGGTATGTTTAATAGTAATTGGTGATGATGACATTATAATGATGTAATGTGTTCCGTCTATTATATCTGTTTAGTAGGGAACGATATAAAGATGTATTAGAGATTAGGATTAAATAAAAAGACACACGGTCGGATTGTTTGTGGTATCCTTTTCTCGTATGTCACCGCCACCATATGTACTATGTACTACCACAATCACTCTGGAATATCTTGAATATCTTCAGTACATTGATCTCACCTCTCTTAAAGTCCTCCTCTCTAGAGCTGGATGTACTTAGCTAGCTTGCCGTCTGCCAAAATCTTTGAATAAAAAAGATCGTTTGGCGACTATTGACAGTGAAACTCATTGGCATTTTGCTCCTCTTATCCTTCTTGTTTCCGGTGCGATGTAGTCAACTTTATGCAGAGATTGCAATAATACTAATATAACTATGAGTAGTAATTACCAAAGACGGTTTGTATGGGCACGCGATAGTGATAACTTAAATGCCCAAGAACACCCAGCATATCTTCTACTCAACAAAAATAATGAGGAGATCGAAACTTATATAAAGTTTGGTAAGAGGCAGCTAAATTATGTGTGGATAGCTTGGGCTTCTACCGGTGCAGTTGTACAAATACCAAAGAGTCGTATTCGTGAAGATGATTTGATGCCCCGGCGTAGTAGAGGACGAGGTGCTGATGCTAATGATATGCTAATTGCAAAGGATGCACAAGACATAAAGGTTGAGGAAAGTGCATCTAATCCCAAGGTTAAAGTTGAGGAATGTGTATCTAATCCTAAGGTAAAAGTCAAACAAGAGACTGCTAATGAATCAAGTTACAATTATGATACAGATGATAATAATAACATTTCACAGAAGTCTGGTGTAACCCCGTCGCCAATATTATCATCATCAGATATAAAAGTTAAGAAGGAAGAAGAATCATATAATTACGATACAGATAAGTCAACAGGTGAAGATGAGAGGAAGCCCTCTGCTACAGAAGTAAAAGTTAAGAAGGAAGAATCGCATGACGAAGATACAGATGATGATACGTCAGCACATCAAGATCTGCAACCAGTTAAGAAGAGAAAGAGCAATTCAGCTTCTACTGAAATTCAGAAAAAGAAAAGAGTAACAACCAAAAAGAAGAAGAAGAAAAAGAAGAGTAGATCTAAATTAAGACAAGAAGAGGCGCAAGATCCCCGAAGAGCAAGTAGTAGGCAAAAGGAGGAGCCCCGAAAGATTATTGTGGAGGAGATTAGTCGTCTTGGAGAGATACTAAGCTTGAACACTCATTGGAGTAGTGTCCAGTTCTCATCATTTAAATCAGGTGATATACTACCTCTCGATTTTGTACAGTTCAATAAAAGAACGGGCCGTTATGAAGTAGAGGAAGGGTCAAATGTGACAGAAGATGATGTGATTATACAAGCAATGGTTATATTTGCATTGTATCGCTTGGAAAAGGGGTGGGGGCGAGAAAGGGCCATCAAAGCTTTATCAGTTTGGCGAGGGAAATCAAAAAGAGGGTCATATGATGCCGATGACATCTTTCCATTACAAAATCTGTGGAAGGAAGATATACAACAAGCAATTGCTGAAGAGAAACTTGGGAAGACTACATTGAGCCATCCTGATAGCTTTGATAACTTTCCTAGGTTCTATGGTACAACCCAAAGGAATCCATGGAAACGTCGTTCAAACACATATAAAAACCAAGTGCATATATATGCGGAACAGGCTGCTGTTCAAATGGCATTACATTTACATCGTCATGTCTCAACTGACTATTCTTTCCTGGCGTCAACGATCATATATTATGCCTTAAAATTCTATGATGATGAGGAGTTAATGATTTGTCTTTCGGTATCATTATTAGAATCTGCTCGAAAGGAAAGCGCTTGCTACCCGAAAACCGCGCTAGATGATTTAGATCAGGCAATAAAAAGAGAATTTAACAAAGATCCAGAGGAGTGATTTGCTTTGGTTGTACAATATCTTACTTTAATTGTTATTACTTCTAACGACCTTTAAACACATCTAACTCTAAAATTTCTCATTCGTAGCTAATCTAGAATGAGAATGAAAACCAATACATCCTCCTAGCAATTTCATTCTTCTTCCTGTCCCTCATTCTTAT
>Ga0075437_14543_pt1 | contig 20261 bp, 21 predicted proteins | sample MintriMetagenome_FD_74266 | JGI IMG/M metagenome (GOLD analysis project Ga0075437, IMG submission 74266) | Marine eukaryotic communities from Monterey Bay, USA to study complex ecological interactions - Minidiscus trioculatus and... | ecosystem: Environmental > Aquatic > Marine > Unclassified...
TCATTGCATTGATATCTACCACTACTGTACCATAAACCATCTTTTATTGCAATGTATTGTCTATCGTCAGTAATAGAAGAAGCAAAGCGGCCGCCATGTAGGGCTCTTCATAATTTCGAGGCCTCTCTAATCCAATTCCCGCAACGGTCAAAGCCCGAAATACAACCCACTCTGCTTCTTAGATGCTCTTGCGAAGTATAAAATCAGACTTGTACTAATGTCCTACGTACATTATGAGCAGAAATTAGATGGGACATTAGATACCCCATTAGAAAGAAAATCAACTATAACTGTGGCTTTGTTAGTAAAAAAGGACTGGCCAAAAACACCAATACTGTACCCAAGACCAAGCAGATATGGTGTTTTAGGCAAGTATGTTAGTAATTTGTTAGTAGATTGCACACCAGAACTGCTGTCACGTTATTTCAGTCTAATAACACCACTAATATGAATGTACTGAAATTTTAGATCGAGATAGGAGTAAGTTTGATCGCCAAAAGTAGTGAGGGGCCCTAGCCTACTTTTCTGTCCTAACACATAGCATAGGGTAAACTGCACCCGCCAGCGCGGGCATCGTTTTGTGACACATGATATGAGCACTTTTTGATGATCAAAACAAACATTTTACCATCAAACTGAACACCACTACTCATCAGATTGCTCGAGGGGATAGATGAAGGTGCAGCAGGAAGGTTGGCTAGATGGTTGAGAGGATGAAGAAGAGGAGGGTAGGGAACTGAACCCAAGAGCCTCTCTTCAGAATATCACATTCTTTAAGCAGTGATATTGATCTATGATGCTTCTACTGCTTTTCAATCAACCCCAGGACATGTAAAAGATAGCCCACAATCTAGTGAACCTCCCTGATGTTTAAAAAAGGATTGTGGATGGCTCAAGGGGTGCAAAAAGCTTCTCTTACCAAGGATCGAACTTGGGATACGACATTCAAAGTGTCGGGTGATAACCACTTCACTATAAGAGAACAAATGCTGGAGTCCAAAATGCAATTCATAAAATTATAAGATACCGTTTCAAGGTGTTAGGTGTTAGAGATTACTAATGTGATATTGTTGTGCCAAACGATACTCTATAATACTAATAATATACTAAAGACATCGACGAACTAATGCCACTTTCAAAGCGTTGATTGACACGACACGATAAAGATTAAAAGTATAGAATTTTACTCTAACTCCAGCACAGCCTAGCACAGCACAACAATACCAATAACATGACGGCCACAATTGATAATAGTAACCAAGGGAATGGACAGAAAGATGATACTACCACATTACCAGATCCAAATGAATTACGTCTAGCAGCCAATGGCCGATTTGCAGCTAATGCATTAGATGAAGCACTGCCACTATACAGTTTGGCTATTGAGGTATCACAAAAACGCAATGATTCTGCCACAGACTTGGTTGTACACCTATGCAATCGATCAGCATGTTTATATAAAATGGAAATGTATGAAGAGGCATGCAGTGATGCTACCGAGGCTGTTGCACTTAGTAAATATCAAAACTCTAAAGCATTCTTTAGATTGGCCCGAGCTCAATGCGCATTAAAACAATATTCATCGGCTTTGCAAACTATTGATATGGCTACTACCTTTTGCAATGAGCAACTAAAACAACAACAACAAACTACCATCACTTCAAATGATAATAATGATGACACTAGTCAACAACTAATACTGCAGATTAAAGAGTTTGACAAGCTCAAAGCAACTACTTTACGATACCAAAAGCAACAATCCAATAATACTGAATTATCACCACAAGATATCAAATCCATTAAAACTGAACCACGCACCCCATCAATCAAAGAATTTACACGTCAAACGAAACATTCCGAAGCATACAATCCATTGGGTGAAGGGAACTTTTCAACAGTAGTAGTATGTACACATAAAATAACAAATGAGAAATTTGCATTGAAGATTATTGAAAAGGAGGAATGTAAAAAGTTAGCAAAGCGTCAACATCCAAATGTTTACAATGAGGTGGCTATGGAACGTCGGATATTGACACAGAAGCGCTTGCCTGGACATGTTAATGTTATACAGGCTTATCACGCCATGCAAGGTATGTTTTTCTTTTACTATGTGTACTATTTTGTTCTTCTATGGGTATTACATAAGTATCTCAAACTTCTCTTCTTAATTTGATATACACAATAGACTATGGCAATTTATACTTCTTGATGGAATTACATCAAGAACATGGTGACTTATGGAGTCAAATCAGGTATCAAAAATGTATGGTAGGATGTCACTCCAGTTTAATCCGAACATATGCCTATGAACTATTATCAGTATTGGAACATTGCCATAGTCATGGAATTGTCCATAGAGATATAAAGCCAGAGAATGTACTGTTGAGTGAACGTGGAGGACATGTTGTATTGATAGATTTTGGCACAGCTAAGGACTTGATCAATACTGATTTGAATGGTCCCGAGTTTGTGGGTACACCTGACTTCATGTCACCAGAGGCAGTCAAGGAGTTTAAGCAGGGTGGAAATGGGTGCGATTTTACTGCTGACTTGTGGGCGTTTGGTGTTGTATTGTACCAATTATATTCCGGGGCATTGCCATTTGAGTCTCAAAGGTAAGTTTAATTGTTCTAATATATGCATGTTTTGTCCTGACTGCCGTCTAACATATGAGTATTATTATACCTCCACAGTCCATACTTGGGCTTTCTCAAGATACAGAGAGGGTCATATGCACGAAATATGGGTGTGTGGGATGATGACGCTTGGGATTTGATTTCAAAACTGCTACAGGTCAAGCCAAATGAAAGGCTGGGAGCTGGAGCATTCGAATGGATTCCTCCTCCAAAGGAAGAGGAGAAGAGTGAGGAGGGTGATACTATTGAGGAAAAGAAGGAAGCCGTTGAACCAACGCTACTAGGCGAGATTGTCAGACATGGACATGGTTATGATATGATTCGACAACATCCCTTCTTTTCAAAGCAACAAGCAGCTCTTCTTCGCAACTCTAATTCTCATCTGAAACTTGGTGATTCGGATGAATCAGTTCCTCCGCCAATGCCATCACTGCAGGACTTGGCTATACGTGCAACTGCTCACCTAATTGATATATCCTCACTCGATGTTGATATGGAGGATACTCATCCACCAGGAGATAATTCATCATATGATGCATTTCGTCTAAAACCGTCTGATCGCAGACGTGTCATGCATCTACTCGATAGACTTCATCTACTCAAAGAACCACGGATCTATCGTCGTTTCTTCCACTCAAAGTTGGATGCTCGATTAGGACGAGTTAGACCAGAATCTCGAGATGTCATGGGATTGACACAAGTGAATGATAAAATGGGACAAGCAAGGGGAATGAATGAAGACTCGCCTCATCCGGAGGAACAAGTACCTGCTAGTAAACTTTTGGGAGATTCTACAACTAGGATTCATCACATTACCAATCCATTATTTTGCAAATCGGTCAATGATCGATGTAGTGGCAGTCCTGAAAATGAAGCTGAACGGAAGAGTTATATCAAACAACTCAAGGAATCCATTAGACTTGTGAATCGAGTAAGGCCTACAGTTGTAGTTGCATGTGGGTATTTCGACGACTCATGCCGTAAGATACTGTCAAAGGTGAATGAGACAGTGCCCGTAGTTCTTCATGATGGTACCTCCTTCTTCAACTTTTGGGTATATGGAGCACACTGTGTGGCTATGCCAATGAAATATTTCAAATGGGATGGAAGTGAGGTTGAAGCTGACGAGGAATTACGAAGTAAGGCATTCGAATGGTTTCGAATGGAACTTGAACAAATCAAGACTGCTCGTAGTCACGGCTTTGTCTTTGTCGATGGAGACTCGAGAGAGATTCCAAGTGAATGGATAGCCAAGATGGGGAAGAGTCATGTCTTGGGTCTATTGGGATTGTGCAATGGATTTGATTGTATTGTAGGAGAGGGAGAAAAAGGTGATGCTAGTCTACGATTTGAAAGCCGATATGTTGTCGCTGAACATGATACAAAGAATGAGACAGGCGATGATAATGCAGATAATATATCAGTCTCCTCCTCCTCTGATAGTGACGAAGATAGCAACGCACCAGAAGATGAACATGTAATGCATATTGTTGGTAGAGCTGAGAATGGAGTGCGATGCATTACTCTCCAAGAGGACTCTGAGCTGGTTTTCGATAGTGAAGTACTATTATAGACGAGCAGTTTATTAGATAGCGGGAGAAAGTCATCTCTACTTCAAGCATTTCTAAAGTCTACACTTGAAATAAACTGCGATCTAAATACTACTGGTAGACTAACGTCTGCCGACACAGCATATATCCATAAACTGATACTATGTAGACTATTCCAAGCGTGATCGTTCTATCGCTAAATTATAGACTATCAAGATCTATAAGAATTAAACCAAACCTTCTCCAATTAGCAGAGCCAATGTATTTAAAGTCATCACAAAATGCAGCAGCTTTGTCCCTCTGATCACTCTTAATTTCATTTAGATATGCTTGGTAAGAACGCAGCGCTTTTGTGTAATCATATTTTGTTGTATTCCCGTCCATGTACATGCCTTTGATGTTCTCTAGAGCATCTGGATTCCCATCCCTTGCTGCAATCGTGAAGTGCTTCAATGCCCTATCATGATTGCCTGCCTGAAACTCAATACAACCGAGATTGAACCTTGCAATTACACTTCCATTTATGGCTGCCAACTCCCAATAATGTGTAGCATTCTGCTCGTTAACTTCTCTGCCCATCATACCAAGATTATAAACATTACCAATAGTGGAATGTGCCTTTGAACATCCAAGTTCTCCTGCCCGATGCCATAGTTCCAATGCCTTGGAATTATTTTGTGGTAATCCATTTAGTCCTTTAGCATAGTAACATCCCATATGATACATTGCTTGTGTGTCATTCAGATCTAAACGTTTCTCTAACCTTTTGATCCTCTCCTCAACATTACTTGAAGGTGGGGTTCTGCAATAGGGACACTTCTTTCCAGCAACTTTATTGCCTTGGTTATCATATAAAGGTGCATATGAGCACCCTCTGCATATAATTTTCCCACAGCAATCCATATAAACTATACCCGTACCTATATATGGCAATTGTAGGAAGCATATCGGACAATCTTCTGTTGGAGGTGGTTGTTTGAATAACTTTTCATCGTGTAACTCAGCCGCACGCTCAGCAGCTCGTCTGAGATGTTCCTCACAATCTTTCTTATGTTTATGTCGATGTTTCTTCTTACATACTGCGTTGCAATACATGACTAAATTGCATTTGTTACATGTATTTGTAACTTCACTGCCCTCCTTTCCACAATTGGCACATATTGATATTGTTGTATTTTGACAATCTTCTTTTGGTGGAGAATCTTTAAAAATTAGCTCACCATCTTTAGATATATCCAACCATTTACCTTCTAACCTACGAAGACTGTCAAATGATAACCTACTAAGAATGTCCGATGCGGCATCAATACGAGAAGTATCTAATGCACTGTCTTCTTTGCTATGCTCATTTTTTTGCTCACATGATGTGCTCATTTTCCTGTCTGCGCTCGCAGCTGAATCTCGTAAAGATAGTAATACTGACGACAATCTAGTAAGCTGTTTTTGCTTTCTTTTATTATATAAATGTATTAATTTGCCATATTAATGTTGTATGTAGACATACATCTGCAAAGGTATGTATGTATGGACATATTAATGGGTAGTAAGCATGAATCAATTTTGTAAAGACGAAACATAACTACTCTTCTCTAGCACACACCAATAACAGCAAACTAAGAAGATAGAAGAGTATATAACCTCGGTGGCATGTACTTACCTACTCCTGTGTGTGACAGCACGGTAGAACTACACTTGACAATCTAACCACGCTCACGGCTTCTGACTTCCGAGTTCAGCTGATCAGCTCTACAATGGGTCGTTCAATCGCTAAATTTAGGTCTCTTTCACTTTTTGAAAAATTGTGTGCTCGAAATCAGTGTGGTTACTACATGCCTACTCCGTCTCTACACTACCTCTCATAATTCAATACGCCTCCTCGATAATACTCCTTTATCACCTTACTACTAATCTATGTCTGCATCAGCCACCGCTAACGAAAACTTCACAAGTAAGTACATAAAATTGATATTTCTCAACCGATAATCATCAATTTTTGTATTTGGTATACCATTAATTGATACTTTTCATTGGGGATGACTGGAATATATAAGCCTGTGCGGTTTTTTAATCTGTTCTTTCAATTCAGCACTTGCTCATTATATTATAACTCACATAACTTATTACTCACATATCTTTCAATATACTCAACTTCAAAATAATATCTTATTAAAGTGGAAACAGCCGCATCAGCCTCCGCAGAAGCATCATCCACAAGTGTTGATAAACGTCGTTTAAATACATGGGCACTACTATGTCTATTCTCAACATTAGCCTTGACGGCTCACGAAACCGATGATCAGAATATGAAACAATCACAAAATATTTACATTACAGTCACTACATCCATATCATTAATCTTTTCAGCATTGGCTAGTGTCGCACATGTTGGTAATATTGGAATTAGTGGTTTATTCGTTGGTACAATCCTTGAGGGTGTTGTGTCGTTAATCCTAGTGGGATTATGGGCAGGTGCACTACCAATTATTATGGACCCCTCGAACGGATTGGCACAAATGTATGTCGGAAAGTCAGGTGGTGATGTTGCTGATTATCAGGCTACTATTTCCAATGCCAACTTGTACTTTACATCTTGGGGTGCAGGAGTGTGTGCCTTGAGTGTATTGGCAATGTACATTCGTGAACGTTTGGGTGGTGCTGGTGGTATGGGTATGGGTTACACTTCTAAGTGAGTATGTGTATTATGATATGTACTTCTGTATATGATGATATACGTGTTCTATGATATAATATGATGAAGAAGTTGCTCACAATCACCTTTCTTCTTTTGCATTAAAGGTGGTACTTGTTAATGTTGGCAAGTGTTATTGTTGTTATTGAAAGTATGAGGTTTAAGAATCAAGTTTGTGCTATTGATGCTGGAACTGAGGATGTTACCTGTGGAAGAAACACATATGGATTGGCTACTGGTGAGTATAGCATATTGTTTGAGGTTATATGTGTTTAGGTTTCATATTCTCTAACTTTACTCCAATTCAATACACACAATACAATACAGGTATCATTGGATTAGTTGTCTCCTTCTTAATCTCCCTATTTTCATCCCTTGGACGTGATTCTGCTCTCATTACTACCGTTGCTGGATTTATCATGGCTGTTCTCTACACTTTATGTGCTGGTCTTTTGACTTTTGATAATGGTCCTGCTACATATGTTGGTAACCATTACTTCTCGGCTTGGGCTGGTTTCTTCATTTCATTTGCCGTCTTTGGTAGTGTCTTGAAGGAGTTTTTGGGAGTGGGTAACGCGGCTGCTGCAGCAACACCTGCTTCGGAGAACGCTGGGGGCGAGGATGTGGAAATGGACAATATATAAATTGTCTATCTGAAAGTCTTTTCTTTAGAAAGTAAAAGAAGTGGGTTTCGTTGTAAGAAGTTTACGCTGTGCCTTGAAGGAGTTATGAAGTGCAGTTAGAGTGGGATATATAGCTTCAGTTTGTGGCTTTTTATAATAGATCTTTGAAATAGATGGAATGTTACAGACCTATCCACATACTAGCTTCCATATCATGTCCCCCTTCATTTCGACATATGTATCAACTATTTCTCATCTGTGTCTATGGATAAAGTAAGCACACGAAGATTTATCGTGTCTACAAATACACAAACTTCTATTTTATTTCCTCGACAATATGCATACTTCATGGATTTTGGATTCGACAACCTCATCTTCTTCTGCGACCACGACGTCCTCCCTCCTCGTCATCTAAGCGGAACATGGAACTAAGCTCACTTAAGGCAGCTTGTTTCTTCTCCACGCTCTCTGCTCTTCTTAAGTGTGACATGGGACCGTGCAACATCTTATTGACAATACCTCTCGACAGTCTTTCGACGGCTTCAAGCTCTCTATCAGAGAAGTTGTCATTCTGGGATAACTTTCTAGTACATTTCTTAAGTTCTTCTTGACGGAACATGTTGGCACGTTCTTGGAGTTGGTTGATAGTAGGAATAGCCGACAGAGATTCACGCCAACCAGTGAATGAACTAGCCTCTTCCTTCAGTAGGTGCTCTGCCTCAATCATCTCGCGTTGACGCATGGCAGTATTCTTGGCCACAACAGCCTTGAGATCATCGACATTGTATGGAATGACTGCTGGGAGCTGTTGATTTCGAGTATTAAAATGTTAGCTAAAGATCTTGTAAACAGTTATAATCAAGAGAATACACACAGTGAATAATATAACTTACCTCGTCACTGTCTGGTCCAATATTTCTTGGAACCGCAATATCAACCAACATCAAAGGACGACCACTGTCTAGACCATTCTCTTCTAACGAAGCCTTATCAATAACATAATCCGGTGAGCTAGTGGCAGTAAATACGATGTCGCTCTTCTGGACAACATCCCAGAGTCCATCCTCCAACACAATTTCAATATCCACATCAGGGAATTGTTCTTGTAACTCCATAGGACGAGCCATGGATCGATTAACAATTGCAATCCTCTCCAACCCCCTACTTGCCAAGTGGGTAATCAACAACCGTGTCATGGTACCAGCTCCAACCACAGCCAATCGAGCTTCTGAGAATGGGAGGTTCAAATCTTTCAAGCAGCGCATCTCACTAAGTTCAACGGCAGCAGATGAGATACTAACTGATCCCTTGGAAATGGCAGTCTCACTACGAACACGCTTCCCAGCCGCTACAGCATTATTCAATAATCGGCTCAATACCTTACCACCACAACCATCATCTTCAATAGAATGTAAATGGCACTGACGAACTTGACTTAAAATCTGTCCCTCACCAACAATTAATGAATCCAACCCACCAGCAACACGCATTAAATGCCATACGGCATCATCCCCCTCCAACATGAAGATATTACGTCGTAATACACTCACGGGCAATTCCGATCGTTCTGCTAGGTATTCCATCACACGTGCATTAGCCTCATGTGCATCACTTGCCGCGAAGTAAATTTCGAATCGATTACATGTCGATAATACAGCGGCTTCCTCTACTTGTCCAGTAGAACAGAGGAGATTGGATTGTTCATTCCATTCATATTCAGGAATCGCAAGCTTTTCACGTACCTCTACCTGAGCGTGATGGATGGATAAACCGATGACATGTACCTGTAATCCTTTGGAGGCTAGTTCAAGACGTTCCTATAAATAAAGTAGGGGAGGATAATAATATTGTCAGTATAAAATATATATCTTTTGGTAAATGCACACTGTGCTCTCCCCCCTTTGTTAATTCCCTATAACCAGCCACTATAATTGCAATTCTTTCTTCCTTTATCTCACTGCTCTCCCTAAACATCTAGTGTAAACTATAACTACTATATAACTCACCTGTTTAGTTTTCTTTCTCTTTTGACCATTAACAACAGTGGCACCATCTAACGTAGCTGCCATTAATTCTGAATTACTACTACTCTTTCCCGCTACCATTCTATTATTAAGTGTTGCAGTCCTTCCAATAAGAGATGGTGCCTGGAAGGCCGATGACCCCCCGGTTATTGTTGCTAATGCTAATATTGCTAATGATAATTTCATTTTGATATGTTATTTATTGTTTGCTATTTTGGGGTATTTCGATTGATATACTGTTAATATGATTGATTTTGTGTATTGTTTTGATATGTATAGTATATATTATTGTGTTGTGTTAATGTTCCGGAATTGCAACAGAAGATAAGAATCGAGTAAAAAGAAAAGGTGAGATGTTAATGATATTGATATACAAATAAAATATAAACAATCAGCTAAATAATCCACTCAATATACCACCAAAACCAAACAAAGCAATCCACTGTAACAACATAACATAGAACTACAAGCTATATCTTATATCCACATGTTGAGTTTGGTAGAACATTTTAATTCGAACTCAACATTATTTATGTTCATTGCAACACTCCGCCCCCTCACACCAAACCCCTAACAATATCACAACTATAAACGCACCTTAAACTATAAACTAATTAATGGATGGATGATAACCAAACTTCAACAACAATACAACACAACAAAGAGGGTTGGCAAAGATAAAGTGGTGGAAGAAAAATGGTGTGAGTGATAGGCTTGTGGGATTAGTGCGCGCGAGCGCACGCGCACATTTGGCTCGATCTCGAGCGCCACAAAGTACTCGAATATAGGCACAAATTTCCCTAAAATGGGGCAAAATAGCCTCAAAATACCCGTAAAAACCCGTATTTGTTCCTAAATATGGCGAAATGTGCGGCGCACGTGATCCATGCGCACGAAAGCCTCTCAAAATGCGCCCTAATCCCACAAGCCTAGTGAGTGATGACTGAAGTTGAAGTATCTTTAAAGGATATGGTACGCCCAGCCCTTGTATCTTTTATGAGAGTTGAGAGTTGAGAGTCGACAAGTGCGAGTCGAGTGTGATGTAGAGCTCGTCGGCCGTCGGGCGGTGCTTGTGGAGAAGGTGATCAATATGCCAAGGAAACAAAAGAGTAATAAGTCGGGAAAAGGGTCATCCAAACATCAAAGTAATGATGAATTTCCATCACATCTTCTACTTACAAAGAACAATCAACATCATTGCAAAACCACAAATATTGAAGCATTGGTACCAAATGCAGTGTACATAGCTCGGAATGCATTATCATCAAGAGAATGTCAAGAATGGATTAAATATGCAGAATCTAGTAATAATTTCGATGTCGGTAAGCAATTGTATGCACAAAGTATACTCAAATTATTAATTTGTACCTAACACCCATCTTATTGATGTATGTACTTCCATAGTATCACACCCTGCAACTAAATGGATAGCCCATAGAGAATGTAGTCGTATACAGACAAATGACTGGAACATGTCACATCGATTATATCAAAGGATACAACATATAGTTAATGATATATCACCACAATTAGATATATTTGATAAAGCATCATTGTTATCAAATGATACAAAATTTGGTAGATACTCGGCATTCTTATTAGAGGATACTACCAAAATGTCGAATAAAAGTAATCAGTTACAATATCAACCAATTACATGCAATGGTAATTTGCGATTATATAAATACGACAAAGGACAATGGTTTGGTAAACATGTAGACGAATCAAACAAAATTGATTCATCTAATATTAGCAATCCATTTGATTTCTCAGATGATAATGATGTGAAAGATGCACAAACTGAAATCACTGTTCTATTCTATTTATCGACATGTACTGGTGGTGCTACAAGATTCCATCTACCACATTCTGGTAGTAAGAAGAAGAAGAAAAGTAAGGACGATACAAGTGTTGCTTTTGTTCCCGAGGAAGGCGCGGTACTTTTACATATACACGGCGATCGTTGTCTAGAACACGAAGCCGAGCCCGTATTGGACGGTGTCAAGTATGGTAAGTGTGTTTAGAATTATGAGATTGGTGTTCGCTCAATCATGATTCTTATTTGTTTTATCTTTGCTACAAACGCAGTACTCAGGACGGATGTTGTGTATGGAATCAAGTAAAAAAACTAAAGTAAGGTATCATTGTATAATACTCTAGACTCATATTTAGCCTCTCTTGCCTTTCTTCTTACCCTTTTTTCCTCCCTTTTTCCCCTTCTTTGAATCTTTCTTACTAGGGCTCGGAGCTGCTGCTTTCTTCTCCTCGGCGTCGTTATGCTTTGGAATCATAATCTCCACCTTTGGATATTGAGTCAAAAGCATTGATTCTGTTTGTTCATCAAGCTTATTCAGTTTCATAACTTGTTCAACAATAATGAAACGATCCTGATCATCTTCAGTATCCAATTCAACACGAATCTGAAGCCACTCGAGCTCCACCAACTCCCCAGCCTTCAAGTATGCAAGCATATCCGATACAGCAGTATCATCACTTGTCTGTTCAGCTAGAAGGTTTGTTTGGATATCAGTTGAAGCAATATCAGGTAAAGTGAATTCTTTAACTAATCCAGAAGCCAGATCAGCCATTAGATGTGCATATCGCAGATACTTTTTGATATGAAATCGATAGGAGCCTTGGAATGTAGCAATGCAGCGGTGAGCAGAGACGGGTGTTGTTGATACTGGCGCCGATTGGAGGATTTGATTCTTTTTAGACTTTGGTGCCAGGACTTCAATTTCAAATCGTCTTAGACGTGCAGCTACTTCATCCTTATCCTTTCCGTCCGCCCATTCATCAATTAAATCAAGAGGCTGTGAACCTAGGAATAACTTTTGATAAACGGCCATCTCGTCATCAGTCAAAATACAGGCTTCTAGAGCAGCCAGTATAGATTTGTGGTCCATGTCTTGCCCTATCACAACGAGCTCTGTACGCCTATCGCCAAAAGGACCTTGCCATATATGTTCATCCTCCTTTTTTAGAGGAGGGCGAACCTCGCTTGAACCAGAGATTGCAGCAAGCCAAGGAGATCGATATGAGACAGTAAATCGTTGTCCTGCCAAACTTGCAAAGCCCTCTTGCCAATGACTTTGCCTGTTTCCTAACCAAACCAAGCCTTTCGAGCGAATCACGCTACGGGCTGCTTTATGATGCTCTTCACTGAGGAGTATTTGATGAGATAGATCAGTCTTCTCCTCTGAATCATAAGTTGCTCCTCCATGAAGATAATGACGTTTCTCCATGGCAATTTTGAGTTCATTAAACCTCTGCATGTTGAATGGTCTACGACTCCTGAATGTTATGGAAGATATGCCATACTCAACTGTCTCTGGCGTGTGTTCTCCCTCCCTTGCTTCTTTTAACCAGCCTGGGTGTTGTTCTGCCTGAGTTCATAAAACATGTGCATCAGTTAACAAGTCGGGGAAGTAAATCAAATAGACTCGTACATGAACTATGATTGAACCAACCTTACCTCTTCCATATTAAACAAGTTGGTTCCTAAAAGAGAAGATGGCTCGACTTGACCATAAGTAGCTTCAATAAGATGAGCGTTTGGATTAAACCTCTGCAATGTAACCATAAGTCTCTTCTTATCCGCATCATTCATCAAGTCAGTTTTGTTCATGACTATAACATTAGCGAATTCGATCTGGTCACAGAATAAATCAGCAATCGTCCTTGAATCTTCTTCACTTGTCTCCCAACCCCTGTCCTTTAACGTATCCATAACATGCAACTCCTCCATGAAAGAAGATCCATCTACTACAGTAATCAATGTATCAAGTTTAGCAACATCTCCTAGTGAGGTACCGTGAACATCTTTAAATGTAAATGTCTCAGCCACAGGTAGAGGTTCACTTAATAATTAGGAATTATAGTTAGGGTTAAGATGCTAGATTACGAGAAAAATAAGACTTCATATACCAGATTATACTCACCTTATCCCAGAGCTTTCAATAATGACGTAATCTAAATCACCCTTAACTGCTAAATTGGCTAGATTGATAAACAAATCCTCGCGGAGAGTACAACAAATACATCCATTAGACAAGGCTACCATTTTCTCGTCCGTCTCGACCACACTTGAATAAAGTAGTAGATTAGCATCTATATTAATATCAGCCATGTCATTGACTATTACTGCAATACGTTTACCTTCACTGTTGTGTAAAAGATGTTGTAACACTTTACACATGGTGTAAATTTGATATGAGATCTGATGAGATCAGAAATAATCGTATAAATATGATATGAACACATGATATTCGTATGAACACATGATATGCACATTGCAATAAATGTATCATATTGCAAGATAAACTATGACAGAACACATGATATAACCAATATAAAGTACACAATATACTTACCGGTAGTCTTTCCCGCTCCCAAAAATCCCGAGAGGACCGACACCTTCAGCTGGCTATTTCTTGTATCATCATCGACATTTTTCGACTGTTGAATTGCAGTTGCTGCTTCTCTTACTGCGTCCATTGGGCTATTATCCCCGTTTTGCTTCTGCTGATTTGTCTCTGCCATTGTTTACTTAAACGAGTAGGAATAGTAGAGGAGGGAGGGTAAACAACGCTATTTGCTAATGGCCACCATAATATCCCCAAATCCTAATCTCAGTTCTCATTCTATGATTTAGCGATCAAACCACTAAATTGAGTATCTACCTAAATCTCGGCCTAACTCGCTTCTCGATAATACTAGCATGGGCAAACGAAGAGGTAATAGGGGTAGGAGGAAGGGTAAGCAGCAGAATGGCGTTAGTGGTGGTGGTGGTGTCGAGAGAGGAGAGCGCCGATATAATAATGGTAGTCAACAAATTATATCAAAATCAAATCTTGACCCTCCAGATGAGGAGGACAGACATTGTGGAGATCATATAACAGATGCTGCTACCACTGATCCTCCTGATAATACTAACAATTATGATGAGGAAGGAGGTCTTTCAACTAGCTATTCATACTCTGAGGAATCAGATGAAGAACAGACAAATCATACACCCAATACATCATATCATCATGCACAACAAAAACATAATATATATCCACAGCAACATACACCTGAAGATCATACATTTACACAATTTCATATACAACCATTGCAACAAAGTAATACTTATGAAGATGCATCTCAGAGCAGTAGTAGTAGTAGTTCTGAAGATTCTGAAGATGCTCCATTATTCGCATCCTCCAACTTCTCTTCAGCAACAGATAACTATACAAATGAACACATTAAAGGTAAAGAATATGGTATCGATTATTTAGAATCAAGAGCAGAGCGTAAAGAACAAGAACGACGACATCAATTTGAAATTGAACAACAACGTGAGTTGGAACGTCAATCGAAATGGTGTTGGGAAGAAGATGATGATGAATGGCAGGATGATGTTGATTTTGATAGTAATTATCATGAACAGACAATCTTTAACAAGTGTAGAAGACGGCGGAAAGGAAGGAAGAAGTTTATGTTTATATTTTCAATGATTTTAGTGTCTACTATTGCATACCATCAACGGAGTAAGTTTAACACTTCATCAAAAAGTAATGAAGATGATATAGAAGAAGAATATATTGGTACTACGCCGTCATCACGATGGGGTAATCGGAATAATGATAACTTTAAATTTGACAATACAACTGCAAAAGAAAAGGAAGAAGAGCTTGAGAAATGGGAAGATTATGAAACAGAGGTTGCAAATGTATTAGCAGATGCTAGTGCAGACTGGGATATATATAAGAGTGGCGGGGGGAGAAAGGATGATGACACTGATGATGATACTAGTGATGAGTATAAAGACCATTGGATACAATACTTTGACAAAACGACACAAGGCTATTACTATTATCATCGAGAGTCAAATACTACACAATGGAAGAAGCCAGAGATAGTTGAAGGGACAGTATTACTAGGTATAACATATGGTACTGGCAGTGAATATGTTGTTGAATCCAATAGTATTAATAAAGAAGAAGAAAGTTTGACCGAAGAAAGTGCTGACACTGACATATCAGCAACTTTAGAAGTAGAAGAAGAAGATTCTGACTTTAATTCCGATCAAGTACTAGACCATTACAGTGAAACGTTTTGGCGATGGAATCACCCATATAGAACGGGGGCCGAGAATAGCGAGTGGGGAGGAGTCGATACCCCCGAAAAAACTAGTAACATAACCCGAGTGTTATATAAAGTAAGCCAACACATAGGAACGTTTGTTGTCAGGCAAGCAACTGTTTCTTCCCAACTATTTATTAAACTACCCGATAACCTGTTATTCATTACTCCGCCCTTGCCAGTAGTACTGCTAAGAATGCTACTAGGTAGTGCCTGCGGGGAGGAAGTAAAAACGGAGAATACTCGGGGGGGAGATCTCTAGAGAGGATACCAGGATAGAATTATGTCGACGTCATAAATTCAAACATAAGTAAGTTTGGAGTGGCCGAGCATGCAACCTTACTATCCTATAATATTATCAAGATATACAGATCAGATCTAACTACTCCTCTTCCATAACGACATTGGTTATTATAGCGGTAATACTTTCAATAATATGATGAGTGGTAGTGGTGGTAGTAGCAGTAGTGGTAAAATTGGTAGCCCCGACAGAAAGAAGAGTAGAAATAGTAAGAAAGAGGACGATGATAGTAATAATAGTAGGGGTGGTAGTAGTGGTAGTGACGATACATATGAATCTGGATCTGATTCAGATTCAGATGATGAGTTTGATGAGATCGGTCACGATAGTAGTGATATGAACAGCCTTCCAGAATGGGCAGCATTGCAAAGAGCACTAGGTCAACGTCCAACAGTTACCCAAGTTGAGGAGAAACATAAATTCTCTTATGATGAGTATCTATTTAGTAAGGAGTCAAATCGTCCTGAAGGGCAAGTCAAGGTACAAAGTAATATTCGTAAGATGTTGAAGAAGAGTGTTTCAAAACCACTCTATGATAAGGACGAAGTGTATATTCCAAAATCAATGTTTGAAAATGAAAAGAAGATCGATCTTACCCCACTACAACTTGAACGTATTGGAAAGAAGAGGGGTGTTTACTTTGTATTCAAAGATGGCAAGGTTGGCCGGTCGGTCAATTTAGGAGGACGATATGATGATATTGAAGGAATTATTATTAAGATATTTGATTACGATCATGCTGAGCCCAAGGTTATTGAGACCATCACAAAAGCAATTGATGAAATTGCAAATATGCCTGGGGTTAAGCTTGAAGATGATATCAAGAACCTCAACTATGATAATAAGATTGCAGAAATGGAAGAGAAGGGACTGCCTATACTTCCACGTCTATTGTTTCATCTTGTTGCCAACAACGAAGCCGGCAAGATCAAATGTATACTGAATGCTATCAATCTAAACAACATCGAGACAGCACTCACACAAAGTTTCAAAGATGATTACGATATTGATGTTAATGAGGAGTCGGCACTAGATGAACACTTGATTTCTAACCTAACGAGATTTGTTCGTCCTTCGATGGATGATGGAGTTGATGTGGCACGGAAGTTCTTTGACTGCTTGAGGAAGGATGAATTTGATTGTCTATTGAAAGAACCACATATGGTCGAGGCTATATTGAGCTGGGCACGACGTATGACAACTGCCGAGAAGGAAGCAGCTGAAGCAGGTATTGAACCACTTGATGCATGTAAGGTGATATTGACAAAGATTATTCTTGGTATATCTGGTCAATCAGATTCAGATAAGTATTGGCATGATACTATCGAAAAGCCGCCACCTGGAGAAGAGATGTTCAAGAAAGAAAATTACACAGATGAAGACTTGAAAGCAGGCTTTAAAGTCTTAAAGAGATTTATTGAAACTATCGAGAAGGTTGGTGGAATTCGAGCGGTGGATATCAACGAGCTCGTCGTGAAGCATCATGACGAGAATACAAACTTAGTTGAATGGTTGGAAGGTCGCGGCTGGCAACCCTTCTTTAGTTATTTGGATTTGGTAGTGCTACGGTATACTAAAGAGACAGCGGATGGTGAGCCTCGTATGATCTTTGCCAACCGACCCATGTGCTGGACTCTATTCAGTGGACAATACAAGAACGGTAATACACATCGTATGATGAAAGAAAGTGATGCCAAGAGTCAAGCAAGGCGATGTAAAACTGGAGTTGTACTTCAACATATCTTCCAAGTATTGAGAAAAAAGAATGCAAGTCTTGACGACATCAAACCATGCTCCACTATTCGAGAGAATCTACTACTTGCATTTGCCTTCCGAATGTATCTACTGAAAAATCTTCATGTCTTCCCTTTGGTGGCTACACTATTTGCAAAGTATCTTCTATTGTGTGAGCATATCAATGTATTGGAGAAATATTACCATCGTCAATCTGCAAGTGAACATGGAATCAACCTGAAAGAGCAAAGCAAATCACGACGGGGACCAACTAAATTCGACATGGATCGTCAAATTAGAGACAAGTTACTCAAGAAACTTACTAAAGCAAGACCATCCATGGAAGAGGATGAAGTAGATGAAATATTTGATGAGATGATTGACTTATTAAAGTGTAGTGTACCTTCAGAGGATTCAAGTCAAGAAGACAAAAAGCGTTGTTTTCTGGATATGTGTGATATTCTTGTTAAATTCAGGGATGATCAACTTCTTCTACCAGCTGGTAATCACATCTATACAACTTTGAATGATAAACTTGCATCAGAACCTGTTGGAAGACTTCAAGATGGCATTATTGCTGGTGCACCATCTGCAGCGGCATCAACACAACAAAATAATGATATACATGCTAATGTAGCAGCATCAAACGCGACAACCGGCTTTGTTGGATTCCCCCGTGCATCTCCCCCCTAATATGTATATAGAAATAAAAGTAAACAGAGTAGATTAAAGTCCATTCTACCAGTCATTTAGATTTACAATTATGATGAAGGGCTACTAGTTGACTCGTCTCCAAGACGACTCCTTTCCTTCCAATATGATAGCTCTTTGGCCTTTGGCACTTTTCTATACTACTTACATCTTTGAGATTGATTCATCTTGGGTAATGAGACCTCAACAATCAACTTACTTCTTTGCTACTTTCTTTGGCACCTTCTGTGCCAACTCTTTTGTAAGCGTGCCTGGATTAGGGTTCCAGATGCCCCTCTTCTGTAATTCCTTCCTGGATAACAACTTGCTGTGAGAGTATACCTTGTTATGACGTCGTCCATTGCACTGACGACATTCAAAGGTAGTAGCTCCACCTGCTTTGTTCTTTTCACAGAATGGGCATATCTAACAAAGAGTAGATGATGAATGAGATGCATTTCATTAATACAACACACAAGTATAATATACAAACACAACAATCATACTCACCTTGGGCAAATGTTGTTCACAGTAACCACGCTCAACAGACTCTTTGGTGCAAGTAGGATCGTTACATGGAGGACGGCCAAATGCTGTCCGGTTGTCTAATTTACCAACCATCTTTGAGATTGCCGCGCTGTTGTCACGAATGAAGGATGAAGATCTGTAATAAAATACTTGTTTCGTGTAATCAACTCTGCCACCTTTACTGCTAGCAGGACTAATATCAACATCAAACAAATTCATCATTTTATTCCATTCTGAACATACTTCACCATCAGATGCTTTCCTCCAATGCGCAGTTTGGAAAGAGGCAAGTGAACGTACAATGGCAGGCAAACCAACAACAATAATACCACAGTCTTTCTTAGAATTCCTCAAGCTGGTCTCTTGCAGTAGAGCAGCATTTGGGAGAGAATCATCTAACATCAATGCATATAAGATCATGGGAGGAGAGCCGCCATTTACGAGGCGCTTAGTATGGGTTGACAAGAGATGTAACGAGCCATATGGATTTTTTGACGCGTCAACTATTGCTTGCCAATTGGCATGCTCTTCAGGAACAGCAACTCTCCTTTCATCCCCCTCAGGTCCAAGCAGAAATACGATCCATGCCGAATTGTTGTTAGAAGGAATAGAAAGATGATCATCAACACTCTTCATCTTTTTTGCTGGTGGTTGTTTGGTAATGAAAAGAATGAATGATTGGTTAATAATATTTAACAAAACAAACAGCATTATAATAAAAGCATTATAATACAAATAAACACTACTTACCAATTGAACAAGAGCTAGTAGAACTACGAGAACGTCTACTGCGTGTACGACCATTATTATTTGAGAGCTGTAAGTCACGATCGATACGAGCTGTTGGTTTTTCTTTGGCATCTTTGGTAGTTTGACGAGAGCGTAAATTATCAGAGACAGCGCCATTGCTGGCGGTTACATTCTCATTGGCTGGTTGCTTGGATGACATGGTTGTTGTTGTTGGTTGTTGATTTGTTGTGATGTGGTGTGGTGAGTGTTAATTGTGGTGGTGTGATTTTGAGTCGAGCATTTTTTATTAGCGACTCACCGCCGCCCCACTCTACATCACATTGTGGTAGTAATCATAAGGAAGTAGCAAAACAAGATGATGTAATGATTGTACTGTACAGTATAATATATTTTACTTTCGTATCCCTTTATCAGGAGGTACTACTATGGAACAGATAATGACAAAGTGCTACGGCGTGATAGTGGCAGGTACTACGGGCTCAAGCAAGGACGGACAGGAAGTACTGAGTCGAAACATAAGCGATCATTTATCAATTATTACACTAGACGATGGCACTCACTATCTAAACATAGATGTGGCAACTAAAGGAGGGATTGAGATTGCCAAGAA
>Ga0075437_12895_pt1 | contig 20258 bp, 17 predicted proteins | sample MintriMetagenome_FD_74266 | JGI IMG/M metagenome (GOLD analysis project Ga0075437, IMG submission 74266) | Marine eukaryotic communities from Monterey Bay, USA to study complex ecological interactions - Minidiscus trioculatus and... | ecosystem: Environmental > Aquatic > Marine > Unclassified...
TTTAGCTTCAATGGCAGCGGCTTGGGCACCGTATAGTGCACGACGACGATTTAGTTCGTCTAATGGTGTTAGTAGATTACCATTGTTATTACCAGCACTTGATGATACTCCATGATGATCATTCATTGGGAATTGCGAATCAGGTGTTAATGGTGGCAAGTTGGATGGTGGCGAGTAGTGTTGCTGTTGCCTATTACTTGAACTTGAGGGACGACATTGATGACCATACTGTTGCTGATGGTATCCTTGAGGAATAGATCTCTGAGAAGAGTATCCCGATGGACCTTCACGGTCATTTCGAAACTGTGGTGGAGGACCTTGCACCTGTTGTTGTTGTTGTTGTTGTTGAGCAAATCGAGGAGACCAATACTGAGAAGGAGGAGGTGGCGGATACGAATGACGAACTGTTCCTCCTTGATGATCTCGGTATTCTTGATGAGGATACCTACCAACATCATTAGTATCATTCACAGCAACAACCTCCAACTTGGGTGCCGTACTCTCCTGAATACGTAACATCTGCTGTAACTGCATTGGTGTCCTTTCATCCTTCTTTTGTTTCTTCTTACTACTCTTACCACCACCACTATTACCACCACCTGTATTATCACCGACAACATTCAACAACATCTCCTGTTCCTCCAACTGTTGTTTCTTTTTCACTTCCTTCATCTCCTCTTTATACAATACCAATTGTCGATCAGCAACACGTTTACAATATGATTTAGTAATTGCATCGACATTCTTCCATTCCTTTGCAATCATTTTAGTTAATTCCAAGAACCCAACAAGACCGTGTGTCTTGCGATGTTTCCGTTTTGCTTTATTACGTTTTGATTCAGCTAGACGATGGGTGGAATCATACCATAATGGGGAGAGTTGTAAGTGTGCGAATCGTGGTGGACGGGGGAGTATGTCATTGGAGTCGGATTGGATGTTGAGTGGTCGACCTTTAGTGTCGATTGTTGGATATGGTTTGTCTTCTTCATCTTTTCCTTCTTCTGTATTACTGTTGACTTCCGCTTCCTTGTTGGTATCTTCAGCTCCCTCCTCCTTGTCTTTCTCATCTTCATCTCCCTTACCGCTTTCAACTCCCTCCTCTCCCTTACTTTCCTTCTCGCCATTCTCACTCTCTCCATTCTCAGTATTCTTCTTCAGCTCCTGTTCTTCAATCAAATTACCCAATATACGTTCCCTTTCTAATTGAAAGAAGATATTATATTCAGTATAGGAACGTGGTGGCTTCTTTACTTTTGAGTTTGCTGCTGCTATCTTCTTCTTAGACTTCTTTGATGATGTCTTGGACTTGGATGTAGTAGGGGAAGGGGATGTAGAAGAAAGGGAGGGTGATTTGGTTGTAGTGATTATTGTTGGTGGCTGACGCTGTTGCATCATCATATTGTTAGCTTGATGATAAGGAGGCATTGGAGATTGATACTGAGGATGAGGAGAACCTCCTTCATGGGGTGACACTTGATGTTGTTGCTGCTGACGAGGAGGCATGGGATATGACATCTTATTGTTAGTTTGATAATATCCTTCATATCCATACTCTTGATTGTAAGGAGTATTGGTTTGTGGTGGTCGAGCATATGGATGATATTGCTGATTGTGATATTGATGATGATGTGTACGTTGTTGTTGTTGACGATTATGATTATAATGCTGTCCTTCATGACGAGATGCCGGGGATACTGCATTATGATGTTGATTTGGAGGTTGATTATGTGGTAGTGGTGGCATGGTATTCATGTACGAGATGGTTGCCTCTACTAGTTCATTGTTATCGTTCATTGTTTGATTGTTATTATTGTTGTTGGCATTATTGAGGGGTGGTAGCGATGGCATAGGAGAAGTCATGTTTGCTTTGCTCTGACTTAGTTAACTGATCGAACTTGTATAATAGACAGTTATATTGCAGAGGAGTGTTATCGGAGATAGATGACAATGGTAGATTCAGATAGCCTATTGCAATTCAATCAATCGATAACAAAAATGATTATGGGCACATCTCATGTACTAGTTAGCGTAGTTGTTAATGAGTAGAACACGCAATACTATCAAAATTTGGATAAGTCGCACTCCGTCGTTCATGAACTAATGCAAAATTTGGGAGAGTATATAATGAGAGTGAGCAAGAGTAGTCGAGTAGTGCGAGTCAATTTTTGACTGCGAAACCATGACATACCTACGACTTTTCAGCGAAAGCACGTGCTATTGATTAATTTTTGACCCCTACTAGACCTCGACTCGATTCTTACTAGACCTCAAAGACTCTCTAATATGTATTCGATATGCTCTATAAGCGTGCAGAATAAACAAATGAGATCCAGCCACTCAATACAAATGGCGCCGTGGTTAACAAAGCGGCGCCGTTATCATACAACACATGATAAGTTCAAAATAATACTATGTCTATTATTTCAATATATACAAGTATCACACTCACGAAGTTGGATGGATGCAATTGATCCATCGAAATTAATTAATGATGGTATGCCTCGTGTGTTACCACCATCACGGAATAAAACTACTCCTTCTACCACTAATCATAATGATGAAGGTGGAGTACAAATGACCAATCCACACAACAACAACAATAATAATAATGCAATAAGTAAACATCAATCTCAATCAACAACAATAAAAGAAGTTAAAATAACAATACAAGGATCAACAACAACACTATTCACCGAAGTTAATCCATACCGAATAACATCTGAACCATCTGTCTCACCATCAACATTACCATCATATTCACCTAGTACATTTCCTTCAAGTTCACCTACCTCTACTCCATCATATACACCAACTATTTCATCATTACCAACATCTACTCCTAGTTATTCACCTACTTCACAACCTACATCATCACCAAACTACAATACCGCCCCGATACCATCAAATCCAAAAGCTGGATATTTCAATTATGAACCAACATCACCCTATGGACCATCCCAATGGTCTAAAATAACATCATTATCTAAATTAGATGCAGGATATTATTTCCATAAAGAGTATGACCTGGGTGATTCAGCAATTAAAGACCTATCTGATTTTAATAGAAATGGAGGAGATAAAGGTGGAAATGATTGTGGTAGTAATAAGAAACAAAGTCCAATCGATGTATGTGTCCGACCGAAGGATAGTTGTACTGAGACTCATGAGATGAGACCCAAGGTATGTTTAGTAGTTTGTGTGTTAATGTTATTATATGATTGATATTTGTGTTTAGTTTCTCTTGTATACTTCATATGTGCTCACACAACATACAATCATACCTAATATGGACAACTCATCATACCCTACGTCTCTGTACACAAATACAGTCGGGTGATTACAAAATGAATGAAGAACTAATAACCAAACAAATATTATCCAACAAACTTCGTTTAATAATGACACCACGAACAGGAGAAGAACCAGACCCACCTCAAATTGACTTTTCAAGTAATGGTAGAGGTATAATTGATATGACAAATATTGATTTTAAATTTCCATCTGAACATAGTGTTTGTGGTATGAAGTTTCATGGTGAGATGCAATATTTTACTTATCATCCTATTCGAAAGAGGTTTGTTGCTGTTAGTTTCTTCTTAGATGGTACGTTTCTTTATGTGTTATATGCTGTTGTGTCAATCCGTATGTATAATATTCTATGATCTAATATCTAACACCTTGTGCTTTCCCTTATTGATATACAACAACTACATTCAGGATCAGAAGGCAATCCAAAGAATGAACACTTACAAGAAGTAATAGATGCATTTAAGGTAATATATAAAGAAGATGAACGTAAATGTAATCAACGTAGGTCAGAGTCGGAAGCTAATAGCTTTGCCAGTGGCTTTGGTGGTAATAACAAACGAAGAATGATGTTTGATGAAAAAGACTTGATTATGAATGGCAATACTACTTCAAGTATACTTGATTATGAGAATGATGGAGAAACAGATATAAGAGAAGGAAGTAATAGTACAACATCATCACAACAGCAACGTCGACTAGCATTAAAATGGCATCCCTTCCATCCAGACATACAAAAGACAGTACACTTCTGGGGATACTCGGGCTCATTCACAGACCCACCATGTACACGTGATATTGTCGATTGGAAGATTATGGACGTACCAACTCCAATATCATCTATACAATTACAACAATTGAAACATTTACTGTATACACATGTTGATGAGAAGTGTCGAAGGACAAGTGTACATAACTCTCAGGGGAGTGTTGCACGACCGACACAACCTACTTTGAAGTATTATAAATGTACACGAGATGATTATGTTAGTGATGAGGAACGAGCTATCTGTGGTGACGATGGATGTGCTGATCATTGGTTCGGTGCAGGACTTAATCCGTATTATCCTCCACTTGTGGATGTTACTGGTCCACCTACACGGTCACCATCAAAGTGATTAAGGTATTGATTGAGCATATGTATAGATCATAGTTTAAGTTAGCAAAGTATATCTTTACAATGAACATATGGTATATCATACTAGATTAAGTTTTGTTAAAAGTATCTTTGAAAAATCAGGTATCCTACTCAACTTCACTCTTTGCACCCAATATACGACGTGTCACTAGATGAAAGGCATGTGAAGTACTTGGCAACTATCTCATGGAGCAAGATGATAAAATTCCAGTTTATATTCATTTGTCGCGGTATCCTACTTATGGTATTGAATCATTATGCCCCTGTTGACTTCCTTAGTATTTCACGAGCTTTAATAACTTTAGCCTGGTGATCAGCAGCGGCTTTAGTTCTTTGTTCACTTTTCATCTCATCACAAGACTTTTGATATATCTGGAGTGCATATTTATAAAACTCCTTCGATACGTATCCATGTTGATACCCTTCTCTAATCGTACTCAAAGCTTTCTCATACCCTGCATTGGCTGCGATTATGCAGTGTTTCATTCCTCTCTTTATATCCCCCAAGCTTAACTCCTTAAGGCCAACGTTATGCCGTGCCTGTTCATGCCCTCCAATAGCTGCAAGCTTGTAGTGATGAAGAGCCTTATCATCATCTTTAGCAACACCGTCACCGAGGAAATACATTTCAGCAATTTTACAATGAGCCCTACATGACCCAAGTTCTGATGCCTTTACTAACAATTCTAGCGCTTTCTTATCATCCTGTCGGGGTCTCCAATCCCCATTATAATATAATAGTCCTATTTGATAATATGCCTCGGCATCATTCAGCTCCATTCGATCGTAGAATCTCTGCCTTATCTCTTCAATTTTGCGTGTTGTTGGGACTCTACAAAATGGGCACCAGTCTTTCATATTCCCCTGCTTGATTTCATCACAAGCGGCATGCCAACATCCAGTACAAAGTATCTTCCCACAACATGGCTGATATGTCATATATTTCCCACAGGAAGAGTGTAACATCGGCATGAAGCAGAGCGAACATTCTTCTCTCGGTGGAGGATCCCGAAATAATAGATCATCGGATATAACAATACTACTGAGTTTTTCGGAAAGAGCATCAACCTCAGCCCGTTTCTCCAATGCCTTACTAACACCCGTGCTACCAAATCCACCAACTCCTCTTTCAGTCTCAATTAATTCCTCAACTTGCACGGCTGGTACCATACTAATCTGTTCTAATATCAATTGTGCAACACGATCACCAATATTAACTTCAAAGTCATTTGGGCCAAAATTGAATAGTACAACTCCGACATTACCACGATAATCAGCATCGATTACCCCGGCACTAACCTTAATCATTTTCTTAACCGCTAATCCACTGGTTTATTGTAGATTTGTTTGCAGAGGTGACCAATATACATATCATAATATGATCGTAATATGTACATTTTCATTTATTAGACGGTGTAACAATATAAAGTATATAAATAAAGAGACATGTATTTCGGTGTAGATGATATAGTACTGTTCACTTATTTAAATTTAAACCATCTCAAAGAAAAAAAACTTACCTCCTCGGAGCAATTCGAGCATACGTCCCATCGGGACATGCAATACTTATATCAGTCTTAATAACAGCCCTACCACCACTTGGCACAATTGTCCTTTCAGCAGATGACAAATCAAATCCAGCTGATTGAGGTGAACCTCTAACTGGCATTTTGGCATGTTCAGATAGTAATTTTATTTGTAATATTTCATTCAGTGTTAAGTATGACATGACGAGATAATATAGATCGATATTATTCACTCAACGTCGTGTAGCAGTAACCTTACAATCAGCATGTAATCTACTTCAATGACATATACTCCTCCTCTATGCTCAATTCATACAATAACACTATTGTTAGCGGCTACTCACTCTCATGGCGATGTCACATGAGCTTTCTCATAACAATTCTCAAATATTTTGAAGGATACCAATTTTGATGCTTGCAAATATTTGATCAGATAAGAGAGTGATAAGAAGAGGTCTATGAACAGCCAATCTAGTATGTCGTCAATAAAGCAAATACATAGCGTCATAGAAGAATAGTATATAGAGTTTATTGAGCTGCCATTAATAGTGGCATTTGCAAATCAAAAATTAGAGAGATAATAAACAAAATATAAAAGCTCTGAGTCTGAACATCTACATACTCACATAATATTTAATAGTAAATGATGGGAGCATCCTATTGGAAAGGTGTAGCATTAACACTACTCCTAGCTACTACTATTAATGCCAATACAAATGAGCGTAATCTAGCAATAGTAAAGGATACACTATATTCTCCTGCAAAGGCTGGTAAACCAAACTACTATCATCACGGACAGAATGGTGGACATACCGGTCCTCGTCCTAAAACAAATGGAAGAGGAGGCAAGGGTGGCAAAGCTACTTCAGGGGGAGGTAATTGGCAATCTGAAGGTGAAGAGTGGGAAACAGAATGGGGTGGATTTGGCTACTCCAAAGGATCAAAAGCACAATCAACTCCATTACAATGGGAAAGTGCAGCATGGGGAGAATCTGATGAGGAAATTGCAGTAGAGAACGAATATACTGAAGAAGAGGGTATTGATATGGGCACTATATATAGTGAAGACTATCCTAATGCTGACGATGAAGGAGAAGATGTAGCAGAAGAGGGTATGGGAGGAGAAGAAGGAGAGGAAGAGGAAGAAGAGGTGACAACAGTTTATCAAGTCCATCCCGAGCCGACAGGACAATTACCAGTCCATTCAGGTGGAGGTAAGGGTGGTAAGTTGCCAATCCATCATGGACAAAATGGTGGACATACTGGTCCTCGTCCTACTAGTCACAATGCAGGTGGAAGTAAGGGTGGCAAGGCTGCTCATGGTGGTGAATGGAACAGTGTTACACATATTGAGGATACAATGGATGCTAATATTAGTTCTGATGAAGATACACATGCTGATAGTACTTGGGTAGGAATGGAGGATGCTAGTCAAGTCAATACTGACATTCATGATAGTTGGGCTGCTTCTACAAGTGGATGGGCTTCTGGAGGTAAGGCTGGTAAAGCTACTATATCTCAACCAATCAAGGGAACTTCTTCTTGGAGTAGTGGTGCAAATGCAGTCAAGACTACGTCATGGACGGCACCACCAGTCAAGACGGAAGACACTACAATTCATTCTTCCAATGATGCATCATGGCATTCACCAAGCTCCGACACCTCAACTACTGTTAGTGAATCAATGAAACCAAAGGCAGAGAAACAGCCATTAACTGAATACTTCATCAAGGAACCAACAGGTTGGGGAGGAGCACCAATCAAGAAGGACAGTAAGAGTGGTAAGTCGAGTAAGACTAAGTCCAGTAAGAAACATGTTGAATGGGGTGGAAGTGGAGCATCTGATAATAGTTGGAATGATCATGGACCAGTTTGGAAGGGAAGTGGAAAGGCTGTCAAGGATCATCCTCCTGTTTCAACTTCATCTGATGAGGAAGAGGGATTCTATCTATACACTACAGATGAACAAGTATGTACCTTCATTCCAGGCGAACTAACGAATATAACCATGGAGGGAGCTGAGACATTTGCTACCAAGGTTGAATGTTGTGATAAGTATCCTCAGGGTTGTCAAGAAGATACTGAAGCAGTTCCAGTTCCATCACCAGCTGATGGATTGACACCTACTGAGGATTTGAATACCATGCTAACAATGGAGCCAACATCTGCTGTTGTCGGAGAAGGTGAAGGTACGATTGTGGATGTAGCCTCGAGTAATGAAGACTTGTCAACATTAGTTACTGCATTGAAGGCTGCCAATTTGGTCGATGCGTTATCAGGTGATGGACCAATCACGGTATTTGCACCAACCAATGAAGCCTTTGAGAATCTACCGGATGGCACGTTAGAAACATTACTAGATCCTGAAAACATTGAAGACTTACAAAGTATATTGACGTATCATGCAGCCAATGGTATGATAATGAGTTCTGACTTAGTTACTACTCCAATTGCTACATTGAATGGTGAAGATGTACAGGTTACCGTGAATGAAGACGGTAGTGTTATGATTAATAATGCCAATGTTGTTACGGCAGATATTATGGGAGGTAATGGTGTTGTACATATTATTGATGCTGTATTACTTCCACCGAGTAAACCTGAGGATGGTATTGGCGACGGCGGTAGTGACGAGTCAGATGCCAAGTATTGGCCATATCAAGATGACGAAGGTGTGAAAACATGTGAATATAATGCAGATTATTCATCTGTACTTGTTGACGGTGGATTAGTCTTTGACACACTGGCGGAATGTTGTGCAATTCCTGGTGGCGAAGACATTACCAATTGTGATGAGATACAAAGAGCTCCACCTGCCAATCGTATCGCCGATGACGACGACGATGATGATGGCAATACCTATCCCACATACTCGCCAACTGGTGAACCTGACGACTTCAAGGAACCATTACTATCAGCTCAAGGTGAGGAGATGGTAGCAATGGAACCATTTGGACTACGGTTCTTGAAGGTTACTAGTGGATATAGCGACGAGACGGCTTTGTCTGTTACTCAGGGACACTTGACACATTCATTCCGTACCCAAGGTTGGGACTTGGCTCGTATGAGTATGATGGTATTGGAAGAAGATCGTCGTCGTGACCGTCGTGTATTGGCAGAAGTAGATCATGAGATTATCCTTGGAGGCGTCTTGTACTTTAGTAAGGGTGTTGACGTACCCACTGTCGAGGATATGGAAAGTATCATCAAGGCTAGTTTTGAGAATGAACGATTAGATTACTATATTGATCTACTTGAGGAGGAGGGTATGTATGTTGAGAGTGTTGAACTCGATACAACACTACAGCCAAATGGATACTCCGAGGGTGGTGCTGGAGGTGATGGTGGTTCATCTAGTTTCAATTGGTCAGGATTGGCAATTGGATTGAGTTGCTCTATTGTTGGTTTGATAATGTTGGTATTTGGATCAAGATATGGATACAACAAGTATCGTCTTCGTCAATTGAATATTGATAATCTAGTTTTTGGTGATCTAGAAAAGGGCGGTGGATATCGTGATTATGCTATCCAACTGAAGAAGACGAACGATGAAATGGAGGAAGGTACTGCTGCCGAGACTGCACTCGACTCGAAGGATCAATTGAGTGTGCCTTCCCTAGTCCAAGCCGCCGAGGATATGTTCCACAGCACGCCAGGTGGTTCAAACTCCTACTCATCCAAGAGTAGTGGAGTATCCCCTCTCGAGAGCCCTCGAGGCACGTCAAGCACTCGATACATTTCCGTCTTTACCGTCAAGAAGGATTGTGGAGGCAAGCCCTTGAATCAAGTTGATTTACGAGCCCTGGCGATTGCCTACCTCTCAAGAATGTTAAAGAAGTTTCCTAATACACACTTGCTGCCGTATGACAAGACATCCACTTTGCCAGCCATCAAGAATATTAGAACTTTACCCGATGATTTAGAAGAGCTTCAACAGTACGTGGGTAATGCTCGTGTTGATGACAAGACTGGCAAGGTACTGTTCAACTTACGAGTTGAAAGTGATGAGCCCGTGAGCAAAATGAAGAGTTCATCTGGCTCGACTAGTAGTCGATCAAAGGCTTCTAAGAAGCACACAGCTACCCCACTTCCAAAGCAGCAGAGTAGAGATCCCTCAAGCCCACGGTCTCCTGGTGTTTTAGAAGATGTTGATCTTTAATGTTGAGTTTGATTATGTTTGTACTTTAGATATTTGTTTGTCAATAAGAGAAGAAGGATATTGTTCATTTAAAAGTTAGGTTTGGCCAGTCGGGAAGAAAGTGACGATTGGTCTACCATGAGTTCATATATAAAATAGAGTTTACTTGTGTTGAGATTGAATATACTATGTATTTGCTATGTAGTTTCAATAGACTAGGTATCCTTCAAAACTGCAAATTGTGATTGCGAGAAAGCTGATATGATGACATCACAGCCGCTTATCACTTCCCCTTGACGAAGAGTATTGCAATGCCTAGAACAGAGGGGTGAGAGAGCTTATTATAATTATATGGATTAATTCGTGATAATATGAGTACAACTGATAATACTAACGATCAACAATATGTCGGTATCAAGGATAAAAATAACTCGAGCAAAAAAGAGTGCACATCATGTGAACAAAATAACATTGATACCATTACCGAGGGTATTGACAGTGTGGCTTTGTTGGATGATACATCTACGTGTGCCAATTGTGGCAAGGAGGGTAATAGTGATGATATGAATATATGCAACAAATGTAAACAAGTAAAGTATTGCAACGCCGCTTGCAAAAAGAAGCATAGACACAAACATAAGAAACATTGTGAGAGGTATGTGATATGTGGCCGAGTTACAGGATAAAAAGTTGTTCAAACAACCTCCGCCAGAGGAAGATTGCCCAATTTGTTTTCTGCTTCTACCATCGCTTCGACTTGCTGCGGTAAAAGGATATGCAGTGGGTGTGTTCATGCCCCTGTCTTCGATAACCAAGGAAATGTAGTTGATGATCAAAAGTGTCCATTTTGTCGGACTTTAAAACCTATAACGACTAAGGAAGCAGTAGAAAGAGACAAGAAAAGAATGGAGGCTGGTAATGCCGAGTCAATCTACAATTTAGCATATTACTATGAACATGGTGAGCACGGTTTGCCACAAGATCGTTCAAAGGCATTAGAACTCTATCATCGGGCAGGGGATCTTGGATGTTCAGAGGCGTATAACAATATTGGTTATGCTTATAATAATGGTGAAGGTGTAGAAGTTGATAAGAAGAAGGCCAATCAATACTATGAGCTGGCAGCTATGGAAGGAAGTGTACACGCGAGAGTCAATCTAGCCTGTAAAGAGGCAAAGGCAGATTTAGAGAGAGCCATCAAGCACTTTATGATTGCAGTAGGGGGTGGAAATGCCGACTCTTTGAAGAGTATCCACAAACTATACGAGCTTAATGTGGCTACAAAAGAAGATTATTCAAAAGCATTAAAAGCTTATCAAGAATACGTACATGAGATCAAAAGTGATCAGAGGGACAAAGCTGCTGCGGCTAATGAGGCAAATCGTTACTACTGATACCGATGAGACGTCAGATCATATTTAGCAAAATATTGCTGGCCTGAATAGAGAGTGTTGAAGAGAGACACCCATGTACACAACAAATTTATTTTACATTATCATCAACTAACATACAATGAAATGAGAATCAACTGGATAGTATCCGACGCTTTACTCAAAGGATATTTACTTTTTCTTATGAGTACGAACAACATGATTACATACATCCGCTTATCGGCCAGTAATCAAGTGACAAGATTCTAACAACCATCACAAATCCCCGGCTTGGCAACTGGAAGTAGATTTACTACTGCTTCGAATGTTTGACAGCATTATCACACATCTGCTTATGCTTTGGCCAATAATCAACTTGACAAGCCTAGGTATCAAACGTCGAACCCACGAAAGGAGAGACGATCCAGTTTGTTAAAGTTCAAAACATCATATCATAAGTGCAGAATACAGCTTGCTTACCTTGCTACAAAATTGAACAAGTTCACAACGACTGCATACCATCAAGGTCTCACGTTTAGCAACACGCAAGCAACCGTCGCAAATGCCTGTCTTAGGTTGCTCTTTCTTCACTTGCGAGTTCAAAGCCTTCAGACAAGAGCAGGTAATTCTCTTTGCAAAGAATCTAATAGTATGTCGTTCGCCACCCCCACTTACATCTCTTATGACTTGAGCTGCTGCAAACATGACTGATTTATAATCACCTTTTCCATCATAATTCTGTAGAAGTGCAATTTGGGTAGCGGCCATTTCAACTAATATAGGGTGGTCAAGCCTATATAAAAGGATATTCACTCCGATACTAAGCAGAACGTTGATGGCAGTTTGACGAAGGTCCTCATCTTGCCACACCATCGGCATATTGGAAAATGATTTCTCTAGGTTGGCCAAAGTCGCAGGGGTAAAGCGTTCTATGGTTGAATTCGTACGTCTTTCGCCTTCCGACCACGGTTCCCAAAGTTTTGATATAAACTTTGAGACAATATGATCTTGAGCAGGTATTGTCTTCATCGAATGACAACAAGCAACATCTTTTGGGGATGCCCAAGACAACCATTTGCGACGAACATCGGCTTCTTTTTCCTCCTTAGCTATCAACGCCTTGGCTTTGCGTTCCTTTCCTTTGTTTCTCTTCCTTGACGATGGCATGTTGGTAATATGATAATATTTGATATACCGCAAGAGGAGTGGCTACTTGCTACCCTAACCCTAACCACATTGAAATACTGTGTGTAGCTAAATGAACCAGAGATAAGAGGAGGTAGGTAGAGGTATTGAAAATAGGAGTCCCGAATGAGGGGTAAGTACGACTCATCACAAAACATCTCAGCCATCATACTTATATATCACCAGTAAGCAATTGAATTAAGCATCAAATAAATTACCAAGCGAAATAATAACCATGGCTGAACTATCTCCTAAATCAATGGCGGAAGCCGCGTATACAAACGCCGTTACTCAAATGCAGAATAACAAAAATACCGACACTGTACAAAAAGAAACTATGATTCAATCAAACGATAATAATAATACAGGAGAAGATGGTGTAGTAGTAATCACAAATGACACTGCCGATAATACTCCCCCTAATATTGGAGATATAACGGCACGTATTGAAAAGATTTGGAAAGCGTCGTCGGGTAGCACTACAAACGAAAATTTAGAAAATACAATTAGTTTACTTGTGGGGGAATTAGATTCCTTCATCAAGTGTGGCCTCTCAGCATTCAAGGATTTGGATAGTGCACAAAGGCAGCTCACCCAAGCAAGGGAATTGGCAGAGACTAAATCACGTGAGGCTGCCAGGTTACAAGCACTTGATGAAGAAAACCGCACTTCATTGTCAAATCTCCTTCGGGCTGTGGAGTCAAGCAAGGCGGATGCAAGGAACAACTCCCGTTCGGCACAAGTTGAGGCAAGGTAAGCAGAAGTTAATTATTCACTGCATATATTATCATGCAAACTAACCCCAGCTCTCTTCTTGGACATGCTGCTTGTGTTGACAATTGTACGGAATTAACTTCTGATTACCCAAGATTGAGGAAGGATATGAATGATTTACGTGATGATCGTGACAAAGCCTTGATTGAAGTCAACGAATCACGCCGCAAGCAATCGTTGTTGGAAGAAGAACTAAGGATGACAAAGACTCGGCTAACTCGAGTCTCCCAGGAAAAGAACTCAATGGAACGTGATTCTCGTGCTGCTATTAGTCTTGCCCGTTCTCTTGATAATAACAATTCAAATGATATGAATTATTATAAACGGAAGGTGGGTGAGTTGAGTGATAAACTCCAGTCATCAAATGAAACCATTGCCAAGCAGAACCAAACAATTGCAGAATTGCGTGGTGGTGGGAAGCAGGGACGTAGCGAGAAGAGGATTCGTAAATCCTATTGATTCGTTTGAGATGGGGTGTAAAAGAAGCTAATGTGTTGATAGGATATGAAATGCGGGGGTATTCCCTCCTATGTTGATGAGATTAGATGATGGGAATCTTTTATCTTGGTGTCAATGGTAGAACTAACTGAGTATTAGTTCATATTATTGTACACTATTGTATAAGTTTGTCTCTTGTATATCTCCTGGATGAATTTGTCTTCACTTGTTGGAAATCTTCTTCTTGACTGATCTCATTGTTGTCTTGGGTTGGAGAAGAACAGAAGTTGTTCTAACCTCAAGCCGTAGCCGATGCACAATTCCAGCTCAAACATCCATAATAATAACCTTGAGGGGATTAGACGAGGTGCCATTCCCCAACTGAATATCATCGGTGGTGCCTCTTAAAAAGTCAAGCTATGTTTGATTTGGTATAGGGAAAGGAGTATAATAATTAGACACCAACCCGCCCAAATAATCATGTACAAACTTAAACACAACTTACCGCACTTCCGAGGCTGCCTTCTTGCTTCACGCTCATCGGCCCTAATTTTGGTACATAAAACTTCCATCTCTTTCTATTACCCTTATCATCCGTGGGTAACATATCATCATCCAAATCACTCTCCACAGACCGACGGATTGCATCAAATGTTGCCGATGCACGTGATGGGAGAGTAATGAAGCCCAAATTACTACTAAATTCAATACCCTCGGATGTTGCCGTGCATCCTAACCCCGCGGGGAGTCTTCTCAATATCTTACAAACCAATACTCCGTCTTCCGAAGGTTCAATCGCATGGGATCTACCTTGGTCATTTAATGCATCAATAGCAAAATGCAAGTTCTTCCTATTTATACCCCCCTCAATACCAGAAGAGGATGACCGTCTGAAGGTTGGTGATTTTCTCTTCTTTAGCTGCTCTGGAGAGCTCTTGTGATTCTTGGGGATTTTAGATGGTGGGGGAATATCTTGATGATTCCAATCCATCCTAACCTCAATCGGACGGCCGTGCTCCATTTGAGCAACGTGCATGGCTCTCTCGAAATGAGAGTATCGCCCCTTTCCTCCCGTCTTTGCCGTCTTGCCGAGATCATATTCCTCAAGAAACCCATCTTCCCACTTTGTTAATCGATTATCCCCCAATACCGTGAAGGGTGCCTCGTTACATTCAAAGAAGTAAATGAGGTGCCGTTTACCTAGATTCTTCCTTGCCAATTGTCTTGCCCCTCCCACTGTCAACCGAGGATCATAAACACATGCAGGCCACCAACCAAACCCAACACCTCCCGCTGCCCACACAATCTCTCCAAACCGTGATGTGAACTCCGGAGGTAAAGCTGATACTAAAGCATCCAATCCATCGTCATCTTTCCTGCCATATAATCGTTTGCAATTATCTAAACGTTTTTAAATAGAGATGAATACATATAATTAGAAGTACACAAATTAAGTCACATCAACTACCAATCCACACAAGCAATATACACTCTAATATAAACTTACCACAAAAGAAATCCCCTTCTGGTACTGATTGCAATGGTGGGTTCAAACAGTAGATGTGATATTCATCATTACAGTGTTCACAAAGTAGAAGATTAGAGTGGTCTGAATCTTTTTTACAAACTTTACACCCCTCTTCTCCGGTAGATCCTGGAGTACCCATGATATTGCTAGGAACACTTTTTGCCGTTTTGCAAATATCTGTAGCTTGTTTCTTATTGTTTGGAGAATGTACCACTGTAGGTATACCTGACTGTTTAAGTTTTGACCTACTTCGCTTTGATGTGTCTTGCCATTGGTTAGTACTGGACATTAATTGTTTATCATTGGGAGAAAACTCTCCTTTACGGCCATAACGTGACGCCATGTTTTATATTGATAGTTTTGTGTGGGTGTATGATATGTATATGATTACCAATTGATACCAGGGCTTCACAGATGGAAAGGCAGTAAGTGATGTGTTATGTGAACTTTGACTTGATAGTTTGAACGTTCTCCCTCTCGAGATTACCTTTGCCGATGTATCCTTAAATAATAATAAACGAGAGGGGCGCGAATACGGGATGGCGTTGACGACAATAGTAATTGCAACAAGGCGTACATAGGGAAAGTGATGCTATCGTAGAAATGTGAGAAAATTACTATGTATGAGAGTAGGATACCCAGCTTTAGCGAATATCTCCAGTATCTCTCAGAGAGATAGCTCTGTAACATCCACACTCATACGATCACTAGCAAAGTCCACAGGTGGTTCTCGTCCGCATCTCAAGAATAGATATGCAACCTCAATATCCTTCGTCATGGGTATAATCAATTCTCTGTAGATACTTTCAATAACAACCGGATCAACCTTCCCTTTAATCTGTGTATCATCATCATCACTCTTCTTCATAGCCTCCATTGCTGTAACTACCGCCGATGCCGCCGCCGCTGCAATAATTGATGCATTATCATCATCGCCTCCTTCTACTTTTGGCATACTTGCCATTAATGGTTCCCGACCATACGTCGTGGCCTTCAATCGTGCTCTTGTTAATACCTGTTCTTCCACCTTTGCATTCGTTAACAATTCCATTACACCATCTGCATCTCCATCATCAACTAACTTTTGAAATCCAGTAGGATTACTCTGATACTTACTCTCAGCCACAAATTTACCAAAATGTATACGTTTACTCAATGCCTGTAATGCAGCTATATCACATAATACAGTACTCCCATGTTGTTCATCATCACCCTTATTAGCAATAGACGGTACGATAACATTTAAATACTTTTCTTTTAATATTGTATTCCAATTTAAATCATTGATTGCTTCATCATTGGATAATAGGTTAGGATAATCTAATTCAGAAAGTGAGTTGGATCGTTTGGGTAATCGGGATGGGAAGAAGGCATGTTCTTCGGGTGATTCGTATCGTCGTACTATACTATGAAGTGCTTCCTGTAATGTATATGTGTAGTATTGTGTTGGGTTTTGAAATGTTGTGAGCAATATCAAGTATAAGTACACTAAGTAAAAGATTCACACATCACATGCATCATTAAAAAAACACATACCGTTCCAGAAAACATGAAATCTAAAAAGCTAAAATCTTCCTCACTTTCATTCTCATCTACATTACTACCCGGCGGTACACCTAGTCCAGGCACACCACCCGGTACATAACATATATCATTCTGACGAAATTGACTACGTTCAATTAATGCAAAGATTATAGTTTCCTCTTGTCGTATTAATGTTGATCGGATGTAATCTAGTGATAGTAGGTCACGTGTTGTTATATTCTCTTCTTCTTTATCATCTGATGTAGATGATAGAGAGGTAGTAGTACTTGTTGTTGTTGTTGAGGATTGAAGTTTGGTGGAGGTTTGCCATCTAAAATTAGGATGATGACGATTGTGATGTTTTGATATTGATGTTGTTGGCAATGATGTAGTGTAGGCGTCACTACATTGAGCCGAAATAATGAATAGCAAATTTGTTGCAATACTTAGTATCATTAATTGGGGTATCATTGTGTACAGCAGTAGTCGTTCTATCTGGTTGGATATCAATAGCGCGTCGTCCTCTAGGTATTCAAAATGAACCAATCTCATCCTGGGCCTGTGACGACCAACTTCAAAAATTCTGAGCGAAGTATTTGAGTCACTGCCCTAAGAAAGAAAGGCGAGGAGTAAATCAAGAAGTTGTGTGCAATGCCAGAGATGATGTGCCTTGATGATCATTGTGGGCTACCTATAATAAGTACGCGCTGGATATCAATATCAATACATATTTAGGTTGTTGATAAAAATATCATCATAAAGAGCTAATCATTGCATATTACAACATAAAACAAAGGATACGGTATCCTAAAAGTCATTCAAAAAAACAGGCATAACAATAATAATAGTTATAAGTATATTATCATTGCCTGCTGGATTAGAATATTAGATATCATATACAACCAATTGATTAGTATTGAGCTTTTTGAGTATAGAACAGCTCGAAGTTGTGGTGGTATCACGAGATATTAAAACGAGTTGTGAGGGTCGCACTTAGACAAAAAATAATCAATTATCCATAATGTCAGCTCGATCAATAAATACCAATAACTCTCAAAACTCCCATCCCGAAGGACAACCTCGTAGAAGAATGGAAAGACGTTCCTCTGATAGAATAATAGCCGAATCAGATATTACCGACATACCCGAATTTAAGGATGTACAACAAAAACGTCTCTCGAATTCATGGACACATTCCGAATTTAGTTCGAGTGATGATTGTATATTAGACGACCTAAATGATTGCAATCTAAATGAAGACTCCGATGGTACTAAAAATATAAGTTTAGCAGATCAATTGTCAAATCAACGATGGCATGAAATTGGTAATAGTACTAACCCTACAATATCGGCATCATCCAACTTTGAAATTATGGTAAATCAACTAACATCATTATTAACATCACGATTACGTGATTTAGTAATTTATTGGATGGGTAAACAATTGGTATTGGGATTAGATGAAGGCAATATAAATTCCTCTTCACCATCTAATAATAAAAAAGCTGGTCATCCGAAAAGTAGTTGTAGAAGAAATTCAACAAATAATAATAATGCAGTAGACATTACAACGTATTTACAATTAGACGGTAATTTAGGTGAATACACCTTAATAGAATCCGTAACAGAATCATTACATAAATATGTTACAGAGGTTGGTAAGTTATATAATCATGTTGGATTTCATTCCTTTGAACATGCCACGCATGTTACTGTTTCAATGAATAAGTTATTGAGTATGGTTAGTAGTGGTAGTGGTGGAAATGGAAGTGGTATTAATGGTAAATCAGGGGGCAGGGGAAAACGGAATTCAACTGGTGGTAGTTTGGGTGGTATATTAGGTACGACAAATTCCGGATCGGGTGAAGAAGGAGGAGGGATAGAATTTGATAATAATTCCCCAAGTGGTAATAACAATAACAGAGTTGGTGGTGGGGTACGATTTGAGGAACCATCCCATACATCCCAAAATTTTTCATTTGGTATTGGTGAAGATCCACGTATATTATTTGCAATGGTTTTCTCGGCATTAATACATGATTTGGGACATACCGGCGTACCTAATTCGGTATTAGTCGAAGAGGAAGATGAATTGGCAATATTACATAATGATGTGAGTGTAGCAGAACAGAATTCATTACAGGTTGCATTTTCAATGCTGCAACGAGATGAATTTGCATTATTGAAGAAATGTATCTGTCCAACACCCGAGGAACGTAAATTCTTTCGTAAGAAGGTTATTTGTATGGTAATGGTGACGGATATTTCCGATCAGGAACGGATACAGATTGTGAAAAGTCGATGGAATGCTGCCTTTCCTCCGGCTGATGAGGATGGTGGAGGAGATGTTGAGAATGGAGGAGGCTCATCTGCATCACGAGGGAGAGGTGGTGGTGCTGGCAGGGGAAGAGGAGGTGGTGCCGGCAGAGGGGAATCTCAACCACCACCTCAACGCGGTTTAACTAAAATACATGCCTCTCAACGTGGATTAATGAAGAAGGAAATTCAGTCAACCGAATTAAGGGAGACGATACGTCGTCGACGATTTACAATGTTCACAAGTGACGCGGCAGCAGAGGAACTTGCCAAGGAACGACAAGCTCGACGGTTAGGTATCCGCACTTCCATGGATTTCTCTGGTATGTTACTAGATGCCTACCGTACCATGGACCAATTGCAACAACATGCGGTATTAGAAACAATGATGAATGTAGCCGATGTTGCGCATACTATGCAGAGCTTCCAAGTATTTGTCAAGTGGAACAAACGTTTGTTTAAGGAATTTTATGTAGCACACTTGTCTGATCGGTTAGCATTCGACCCATCGGAGAATTGGTACGAGAATCAAATTGGTTTCTTCTCTCATTATATAATACCCCTATCACAGAAGATGAAAACTTGTGGTGTATTTGGTACGACGGGGAATTTATTTGAATACTTTGCAATGGAGAATAAGAAACGTTGGACAGAGGAAGGAGAAGCTATATCTGAGGAGATAATACGAGATGTGACCGAAGAGGTGGCAAGAGAACAAGAGCTAGATGAGGCCGAGTGTGGCGGAGTTGGAGCAGATATACAAAATGGTTGTTAGCTATTGAGGACCTATGGGTGAAAACCCGCGAGCAAGGATGATATGACTTTTATCACTTAAATGTTTATCCCAGTCACTCCCATGAAAAAATGGCGTGCTGAAAAGTCATTGGCATATTCTGGGGTTCGATCATAACGACATGCCATAACATGCCGTGATCAAGATGGCATCCATAGGTCATTTGGCCGTGTGCATCCTCTTCTCATGCTTGTCGTCTCTGGCGGTAATTGATGGAGGTGC
>Ga0075437_13081_pt1 | contig 20207 bp, 11 predicted proteins | sample MintriMetagenome_FD_74266 | JGI IMG/M metagenome (GOLD analysis project Ga0075437, IMG submission 74266) | Marine eukaryotic communities from Monterey Bay, USA to study complex ecological interactions - Minidiscus trioculatus and... | ecosystem: Environmental > Aquatic > Marine > Unclassified...
CTATATCGTCTGAGTATGTCGCTCCTCTCATCTCGGGGTATAATGTATGTAGGAAGACGAAGTCAGTACCTCTCCATACCACTTGAGGTATTAAATGATCCCAATAGTTATTACCATGGTTCAAATTTAAGTTCTGATCTGTTATTATACCAAGTTCTTTTCCATAAACCAAACCTGTCTTGACTTGATTGTCCTCAAAGTCAATCTTGGGTTGTAAATCTTGGCACAATGTCTCTTCTATCTGCCACTCATCAAAGCATGGTAGATGTGGTCTAACAGGCATGGGGAAAGCAATCATACTGGGTAGATACTTTGTATCAACGAATACACTACCCGATTGTAATATAGGTGCAAAGTCTACACTACCGCAGTAATTTTCACTAGCGGAAGGTCCAACACCGAGACATGAATTCTTGACTCGAGGAGCATCGCCTGTGCTAATCATTAGAACTAAATCATCACTCTCTTGGCCTTGAAATCTTTCTGGCATGTGCTTACGCAAACCATATGATATCACAGAGGCTACTCGGAAGATCCTCTGACAACCAAAGTCGCAACCCTTGATGTTGTGTATTACAACGAAGCTATCAGACTTGGCTTCGTACACGAAGAAGAAGATTGTATATCGAAAGGCAGAAACTGCATGAAAACAGTTCTCAATGTTATATGATGTCATGGTTGCCGGGAGCTCGACTTGAGGTAGCTGAGGAGAATCTGATGTCACAGCGGCCTCAGCTGGAAGATCAAGTGGCGGTGCAGGATCTTCATTGTGTGCTACGGGGAAGAACACTTGTTGTGTTGTATCTCCTTCAGTAAACTGTGTTTCTCCCTCGACTATCTGCTGCTGCAGTTGCCCAACATCCTCAGCACTGTGCATAAACTCCTCTTTTAAATGCTTCATAGTTTCAATAGGATGATGTATCAACTCTGAGTCGACCTCGGCAAGTCCGGCTTGCTGCATCGCACCACCCTGTGTTATATCACCTGCATGCCCTGGCGGTTGTTCAAAGTTGTCAATTCCACCGTCTTGATTGAGGGGTAGAGGATCTGGTTGTTGCAATTCCCCAGCCTGCGCCTCAACTTGATTTATTTGATTTTGCAAATCAGCAATTGCTGCATCCCAGTACTGTTCAGAGGGTGGGACGGCTTCTCCGGCCTCTTGTCCAGTACTTGCCACAATCTGTTGTTGCTGTTGCATTGTATCTTGCCCAACAGGCATTTGCTCTTCTTGAAACTGTTGCCCTTGCTCTTCAATAACTGGTTGACGTACATTATCAGCTAATGCCGACGCCACCTCATCTGCAGTCCATGCTGCATCATTATTATCATCCTGTGGCGGCGGTGGCGGAGGTGGTTGCTGCTGCTGCTGTTGTTGTTGATCCCAACCTTGTACCTGATTAGTCCCTCCATCAACCCATTCTAAATTAATCTGTTGCTGTCCTCCTTCTTGTTCATTATTAACTTGTGGATTAAATGGCTGTTGGAATACACTTCCTTCCAATCCACCCTCTACTACCTGCTGTTGCTGTTGCTGACCATCTTGATTTCCCATGTAAATAACCTGTCCAGCTTGTGAGGCAGTACCCAAACTATCCCAGGCATTAACATGTACATCATGCTCTGCATTCTTATCAAACGATTTCGCATATGGTATCTGTTCACGAAATTCAACAGTTTTTGGATCATTGAAGCCATTTAATTGTGGTAATTCTCGTTGTTGTTGTCCTGGTAGTTGTCTCCGCTGGTGTGTGTTAGACTGTACTGCTTCTTTATTTAAATATTGATAGGCAAGTGGATTTCCTTTAGGATACCACTCACTACTCCTCCCTTCTCCTTCTCCCACAGTACTACTACTTAGCATATTCCTCAATCCATTATACCTCGAGGAGGTATGACCATTATTCCTATTGGCCTGTCCTTGCTGCCAATTATGTAAATGTTCTGCAGCACTAATTGATTTCAAATTTATATGTCTATTATATGGTATCTTATGCTTTTCTAGTATAACCATTATAACAATACCAACCAAGATTGCCAATATTGTAATGTATTTTAAACATTTTGTTATAGTTAATTGTTGACATGATATCTTAAGATTTAATGTATATACCCTTGGTCTTTGTGAATCATAATTATTGTTTGATATAGAATTAGTAGTTGATGAGATACCTCTTGATAATTGACTGTTACTACTCATTACTGTTTCAATACCATCATCTTCTTCAACTGAATAACCACTCAATCTTCTACAACGTTTATCCAATGCATTAACACTACTTTGATTTAATATACGACCACCACCATGGTATGGATTCCTCTCCTTCTCCTTAACCATGCTAGTAGAGAAATATCATCTTCCTTTCAGTCTTTCAGTAGTAGGATTAGTTGGATGATGTGGTGTTCAAAGTAGGATTATTGTAGTGATTAGTTAATTAGTGATTAGATAGATACCGCAAGAAACGAAATATAGATACAAATCGTATCTTTTTTTCTTTTGTGGTAAAAGGCCAATGACGCGTCTTAGTAGCGCCTTTCCTAATCGTTGAGAATGTCTAACAGTACTAACGCTTCACATGAAAGTGGTAATGTACCCACAACTATTGTATCCAAAACTTCCGCCCCCATTGATCATGAAAGAGAAAAACGATTGGGTATAACATCCACCAAAACATCCTCGGATCTTCCACCACCAAACTTTAATGATAGCCCAATTAATAATGCAGTGGTGGGAAGCAGTATAAATACTAACCCTTTATGCAATAATGCATATCCTTTTTTTGGAGATGCAGTATATAATGGGATAAGAGAGGATGCATTACGTCCCTCATTGGTGCCTCATCTTTCACATGCTAACCATGTTATGTTTATCAATAGAGCCGTTACTGGTCAAATACCTAATGATTTATATGCTAATATTGTACAACAAAGCCACCTACTTGCATCGCGTCGTTCCCAACTTCAGCAGCTTGCGTCTCATTATTTTAATAATAACAGTGTATCCAACCTTGCTAATGATATCAAAACACCAACAACTGATAATAGGTCTACTCCAAAAACTGATAATCGGAAAAGGAAACGCAAAACATTACAACCAGATCGATCAAATAATAATAACAACGCTATTGATAATTCAACACGTAATGAACAACTACCACACGATGTCTCATTACCAGGTACATTAAATGTTGATAGTGGCAGAAGTAGAGGTATACAAATACAATATAACAAGATCCGTTTTGTTCAAACAATTGCTGACACTACTAGAATTTTGTTTAGCACTGATGATGCAGATGAGATTGTTGATTATGATGCTGAGCCTTATGTCGATGATGACGACAATAATGCCGATGCAGCTGAGTCTAATGTCGGTGGTGGCGACAATAATGACAGTGGCGATAGTAACCCATCATTATCGCGTGGATGTGACGGAGCGGTATGCACGGATCGACATTGTTGTTATTGCATTGGTGGTGGCGGGTTAGTGGATATTATTGATGATAATGATGATGAATCAGATGTTATTATTGATAATGTTAGTATTGTTTGGGGACAGTCAAATGATATTATCTCTAATGAGGAATTACTTACATTGTGGCAGTCACTACCCGCAGAACAATTCAATTCCATGTACCCTGCATGGAATGTTAGTTTACAATTACTATTAAGTAGAGAATCAAGTAGTATTATCTCTGATGAGGAACTACTCTCACTGTGGCGGTCACTACCTGCAGAGCAATTCAATTCAATGTACCAGGGATTGATTATTAGATTACAAAAACTATTATGTAATGTTAAGTTTCATCAGGTAGAGGAATATTTAGATGGGGGAATACTTACAGCAGAATCCCATTCGCTTTTTTGTGCAGCACCCCTCCAAAATAGGTTGTCAACAGAAGGAGTTGAGATGGTAAGAGTTAATGAAGATGTGTGATGTGTTGTGTGATTGTATGACGTGTGTCCATCATCTAATATTTTTGATACCTCTCTGTCTTTAGGATGATGATGTATTGGCTGAGATCATGCCTTTACAGCAATTATATGCCCAACATGGTGTTCCTAGCAATTTTCTCAGTGACAAACATACAGTTCGTGTCTTGAAATGGATCGGTCGTAATGTCAATATACACCAGGGTGCGATTAGGTATGAGGTATCGAATGGACCCGACCGTCGCTCTGCAGCAGGAGTGTTTTATCAGCTACAACTACTCGCATCGTGCGGTGTTGTCTCCCTTGCTCAAGATGATGATGGTGGTGACATTATTGTCACCCCCGGGCCTTGTTTCATAGAAATTGATGAAGATGGCAACCCCTATCCCCCCAATCATTATACCAAGCGTCGTGTCACCAGACGCGGGGGAATGTTTAATTCTCGAACGGGTAAATGCTCAGTACTATTTCCATCGACACAGATCACTAGTAATAACAGAGGGGGTAATTATTACGATATAAACTCCATCATAAACGAGGAATCTCCCCAATCAGTCAAGGATTACACTAGTGACACTGCTGTAAGAAGTACTGAGATGCCACAATGGGTAGTTGATTCCTATCAAAAGTATGATATGGTGGAGCCTCATTCACAGTCGCCATCATCTATTCAAGCATCTTTTGATGAAAGATTATCAAGTCTACTCAATACCTTCGAGTCTAATGTTAAGATTATAATGGCCAAGACAGATCAACCTCGTGATGGAGTTGGATTAAGAAGTCCGAGTACGGCCCGATTACACCCAACACGCCAACTTAGTCTTGATGTTGCCCTTAATAGGTTGAGGGTAGATGATAGTGAAAGTACTGATATGCAATTTGATTCTGATGGTGTCGATCCCGAGGAACTGTACTTTGAAGTACTGATTACTGACCGTGATTCTATCCCCTTCGCTTTCATGACAGACTGTATCAAGCAATTCCATCAACAAGACATTAATAGCAAAATCAATGACTCCAAACTTGTATGGGGATTGATAGTGCATTCATCTTCCAACAACTCCATTATTAGCCCTCGCCGCGGTGATTATATAGTGCAAATCGATGGGAAATATCTCAACGAATTAGTGCCTGATACTGCCTTAGATGAAGGTTGTTGCCGTGTTTCGTATCGAATGGATATGATGGGTGCCGTATTATCAAATATCAGATTCCCACTACGTATGATGGTCTGCAGAAGGAGGGTTCACGATGCCGAGGATGTCGTTGATTATGACAGGCAGTATTATAGTGAAGTAGTATACAAGGATGAAACATTATTTGACAATCCTTCTACGAAACCATTTACCATCGAGGAAGACTGTATCAAGTTTTTCCACCAAGACGACATCAATAGCAAAATGAATGATCGAAAATTGGAATTGGGTATGGTAGTCAGTTCTTGTATTGACGAGGATATTGCAGGCCCAGGTGATTATATTGTGCAAATCAATGATAAGTATCTTCATGAGTTGGTGCCTGAGACTGTCTTGATCAATGGCAGTGTTTCATCTATACTCGAGTATATAGCGTCAAACTGCTTTGAATACCCACTCAGAATAAAGTATTACCAACGAAGAGATCCTAATGTCAAGGATGTTGTCGAATATAGTCGTACGTCAGATCCAACAAATGCCGACGAGAGTCAAGTCGAGGATAATGTAGAGTTTGATGTTGGAGGAGGTGGTGGTTTCGGTAGCGAGGCCGAGGGCGATTGGGAAAAGTATGATTACGACGACGAAGGTAATCCTGTTCCCCGAGGGGAGAAAATTAATGAAGATGCAGAGATTGCCCATGCTTTACATGCTGAATTGAATGAAGGAGAGTCGTCGGCAGCAGGCAAGTATGACTTACACGTGCCATGATACTTTTTACGGCTCATCGCCACTATCTTACTTCTACTAACAACATGCCTTCTTCTACTATCACTCTCTCCCATTCGAATATAGGAAACGGTGGAGACGGTGAGGGGGATCAAGATGAAAATGATGAACAGCAAGAAACTACTAGCCATCTACCATCGCATCTTCAAGGTCCTTCTTGGAGACCACGAGGTGCATTAACACCATTTCCGACGCGTGAGCACATGCCGTTCGATCCCGAGAATCAACCAAGGATTAGCCGTGCCGACTTTGATCAAGTTTTGGCAATAAGAAAGCGTGGTCATCGAGATCAAATCATGGATATGTTTAAAGAACTCCCACGTTGTACTGCTGAGAAATGTGTTAAGGAAGAAGATCAAGCCATACGAGAGAGGCATATCAAGCTTCTAACTGACAAGTTTGCTATACCTGATTCTAACTTGGAGTGGAGAGCAATGTCCCGTGAAGCTGTTGTCAAGTTCGGGTGGAAGATGCAAGAGAATCCGGCCGATCCCAATGTGAATGCATTCGAGTTCCAACTACACAAGTGGTATGTATCTCATGAAGGTGATGTTGCCCGTTTCAGTTCAGTCAATGACGAACCAACAATAGTAACAGCAAAGCCCAAATTGGACAATGGATACGCCAGTCATGAGATCACAAATAGCTTCAGAAATGAACAACCAAATGTTACCACCGCGAGTATCAAACTGCCATTATCATACATGGTATTCTTCACATTCTACAAGTTAGATGAGTTTGATAGGAAGCAAGGATGGGTACTTGATCATATCAACGGTGTGAAGCATGACAACAGGTTTTGCAACCTTTGGCCACTTCCAAACAATGGCTACAACAGTAGAGCTCGGGACAAGGTTGACCGTAGTAATACATCCGGATATACCGGTGTTGGAGAAAAAACAACTATCGGAGATGAACGATTTTTAGTTATTCCACCAGTCCTAGGCAGTGACACGGAAGGAATGCAGTATAGTACAACAAACTCGCCTGCCGAGGCCGTTACATTAAGATTTGATATGGAAGTGAAGGAAGATTGGTTTCAAAAACTATCATACAATCACATCATTTACATGTTATTTTACCGAGAAGATTGGATGTTATTGCCTATTGACAAATGGTTCGAGCACTTCATTGTACAAGAAGACTTAGATTTCACCAACGAAGCCGAAGAAGAAGGCGGTGATGTTCTAGATGATGAGCCGAATCAGTGGGGCCAAATGCCTGATCCGCCTATTCCGTGGTACAAGAAACCAATCGGATCTTATTATCTAAAGATTGAGAGGGATCAAGCAAAGTTTCATCGTGTGTATGATGGGAGTTACTACACAGCTCTTCTAAGTGCACTACTCAAACGCGGCAGACGACCTCAATTCAACCCAATAATGAATCTAGCTCGTGGTAAAGAAGCGAGTGATAATGACATTATGGTTGCTACGAGTAGTTTAATTCGTTCACAAATGTGTGAATATGCTTCAACCCATCACGATTGTGAGATGAATCACGCAAGAAATACATTGGAGGATATTATCAAGCGCCATACACCAGTGCATACTTATTTACAACGACAGCAGAGAGACAACACATCACCAAGTGTATTGTATGAAGGTAGAATCGAAAATCACATTGCAACATCAATGGATAATGTGTCAATTGTGCAATGGAGTGATAGTCTTGGTAGTGAACTACAAGTGATGCGTCGTTTCAATGCCATTCGCCATGGACATGTTGTACTTCATCTACATTATGATTCCTCCCAAGAACAATGGCGAGCACTTGATATTGATCAGTATAAGGTTGACGATGAAAACCTTGATGATGACAGCCCATCGGGACCAGATGGTGGCGATAATAACAACGGCAACGGTAAGTTGATGTGAGCCTGTTTGTGTATTCTTGTATCAACATTTACTTCAATGTCAAGCTATCTGGGGTTTCACAGTATGCATTAGACATGGGGCAATCGTCAAACCGAAAAAGAAGTGTGAGCGTGAAGGCTGTACCAACTATGTAGTCAAGGGAGGTGTTTGTGTTAAGCATGGGGCAAGGGTGAAGACTTGTGCGAGGGATGAGTGATAAGTTTATCAGCATGTCACAAATTAGTAAAATCATTCAAATATACCCAGACTACTAAATTGATCACCTTTCTACTTAGCAGTGATCTCGTCATGGCTGATCTTGCTTACTTAGAGGAAGGATACCATTATTGTTAGGATACCACCACGCAATAATGGATTTGATCCTACACTTTTACTTCGTAATTGTTTTTGTTTGTGATCATTTAGGATACGTCGCTTTTTATCACGACTGTCTAGATCTGATGTTCCACCCATCTTATATTATAGAAGTAACTTATTATATCAATCAAGTAGTGCCGCACTAGTGGAGCGCTCTGGGGCACTGAGCTAAGGGGTCAAGCACTAATAATATAATCCAAAGGTGATAGAGGGACAAAACAATAAGTTCACAGTGTATACGATACGATTCAATCTAATGACTACAATAACCATTTGTAAAACAACTCAAACAAACAGAGTGGAAAAAATATGAGAGTAGTGATTAGTAGGAAACAGGATACCAAAGATACCAAAAGATACCGGGAGATTCTCCGAAACCCAAAAGTAGTTTTCAAAGGGGTGTAAAGTAGACTTATTCCAATGTAAGGTAAGGTAGATATAATGGAAGGGTAGTCAGCTTATAAAGATACCTCTCCTGAGGGATATTTTTTGTTAGTGAAAAAATGACGATCAACTTTGCTGCATTGCCGATTGCCAACTAACCAAACAATAGGCGGCGGCAGCGAACTTTAGATATCTCAAAAACATATGTTTTTGCAATATAATGACTTGGCAAGAAAACAACCGTCGCTCATCACTCGATTCAATCGACACAAATGCCCCATTACCAGTGAATATTAATGTCAATCATTATCCAGATGGTAATGGCGGTGGGACGATTACTACCTCTAAGACATATAAAAGTACTACTAGCAAAAAGAGTCATCGTAGTAATGGAACATCTAAACGAAGTTCTAGACTACGGAGTCATCGACAAGCAACTACATTACTTAGAAGATATATACGACATAATATGAAATCAATAATTGCAGTAACATCACTTATATTAATAGTTGCCATTTGTCTACCGGTATTAATTGTTAGTGATTTTGATATTAGTTTGTCTTCAAATAAGAAAAAGAATCGGGCTAGATTATTAAAGAAAGGTATGTTAAATGGTAGTGATAATGTAGCTGAGGAAGGAGATTCAGAAGAGTTATTTGATATCCCTCAAATCTCCGAAGAGGAAGAGCAGCAAGCTGAAGACCTGGCGTCATCTGCTATTGAACTCACACAGCCTGAAGCTATTGAACCATTCGAACCATACACATTTGACAATGTATTGAAAACAATAAATTACTATCACGATACCATTGCTATATTAGTATACGATCCACAATCAGGAAAGTCCGCGTTTGTTTGTTTTATCGTTCGAATACGTGTGTTCAATATGAATTCTCCGTGATTCTGCTACTCATTTGACCTTTATCTGCCTTATTTGATTGCCTTTGTAACCCACAAATACTAACACATGTGTTACAATCATCTCTCTTTCGTCTTCGCAACTTCTTCCAGATAAGTTTATTATCCATTATTCCAATTCAATGAGATGGATACCGGGATGTCACAAGTTAATTACCTCCTTTAAGATATTGTCAAATAGTTTACGAACAATGTTCCCACAGAGGTTTAATAGTGATCAACCAGAATTCTCGTTGAGTATATCAAGTGCCGACTATCCCGGAATGAAATACTGGCTGTACAAAGATTGTATCCGTTCAGGATCAATGAACTGTGCCAAAGATATGAATGGTGATACACTATCGCCTATCTTATCATTTGGCAGTGTATTCCGCAATACAATTAGTTTCCCAACAATGATATCAATGCCAATGCCACAATTAAATCATTTATCATGTTTTCATTATTGGATAAGTACTGGACAAGTTTGTGAATATTATTATGAACGAACTCCAGAGAATCCAAATGGATTGGTATTTCCTGAAACACTTGGATTGGAGTTTGATGAGCTTATACCCCAGGTTGTATGGCGTGGTACAGACTTTAGTTATTTACATAAGTTATATCCTGAGTTGCGTACACCCAATTTTGATATGGATGTGGGCTTGGTTAAGAGTGGTGATATGAACTCCTTGAAACTTGCAGCGACCAAGGCAATGAGAGAGGTCTACAACGAGTTGATACCTAGATGGAAGGGAGTTGTATGGACAGCTGAAGCTGAACGAGATGCTGAACTTCGGATAATGAATCGTATCAAGGCACGAGAAGCAAGGAGACAAGAGAAGAAGAACTTGAGGCGAGGTCTACAAGGGGAGGAGCAAGTTGTAGAAGAAGGTGAAGATCAAGGTCAAGTCCCCGGAAGCTGGTGGACTCAAGACGAGCAGCAACAGCAATCCAAACAAATGAATGAAGACGGTCCTCCTATTTTGCCCTGGTGTAATATCAAGTTTGCAGGCTCAATGTGGAATGGAGAACAAATTGGCGGCGCTAAAGGTGGAGCACAAAAGACGCCTACATCAGAGATTCCATACTATCAACAATTTGAGGCCTTCGGTATTCCTGCCATTGGTGAAGGCATGTCCCTCGAGACTTTAGGTCAATACAAGTATCATATTGATATAGGCGGTGGTGGCGGAACAACTTGGAGTGGCACACTCGAGAAGCTTGGACTACCAGGTTTGTTATTCCATCATGTTACTCCTACCAAAGACTATCTACATGATGTGCTCAAGCCGTGGGTACACTATGTACCAGTCAAGGCGAACTTATCTGACCTCAAGGAAAAGTTCGAGTGGGCGGAATCTCATCCTGTCATGGCTAGACGCATCTCTGATAATGCTACCCAGTTTGTTAAACGACTTGGCACTCCAGAAGGTATGCAAGAGATTTTTCATCAGTATTATGAATGGCCATTACAACAAGTTGTTGAGGCTTATCGGCCGTTGGAACAAGGCAGTGATTGGAGAGAAGTCATGAGAATAACAATGGAGGGTACTGGGGGACAGAAGGGAGGAGGAAATAATGGGCTTAGACCGATTATGGAATGTGGTGGCTACACTCAAAATGATTGTGTTGGTTTGGTAGATGATGTAACTTTTTCCGTCAATGATGTAGTGAAGTCATCATAATTGAGAGTGATTGTAGAGAGTAGGGTTGTAATATAACTTTAGGATTAGAATAACGTCCAGGCTTCGGAGACTACTGCTGCGCTTATAATATAAGCCCAACGACAAATACGCCACAATAACAGCATTGTTAAATATGGCTCAGCCGCCTCAGAGCGCTCCACTAGTGCGGCACCTTGGTTGTTAAATATGCCTGATCATCTTGAAAGAAAGAGTGACTCGCGAGTCACTATTGCAAATGTCTTTTTTTCTAAAGATATGAATATGATACATCAAATGGATTGTTCAATACAATAAATATTATAGCACATCATCTAATTCCCTCTAATTCCCATGGTTAGATTGGTATTTTACTGAGAGTGGATAGTTTACGCCCGGAGACAAATTATACAATAAATAATGTTGAGCATATCACATGCGCATCGAGTTATTGTTGCTTTCATGTTAGTTGCTGTGTTATACAATACATTGCATACCACAAACAGAACTACATCCCTGAGACGGCGTCAATTATCATCATATTCCCTTGCACAATTTACAGACCCAAGGTCTGTGACTCTTAGGTCCGATGCTCCATTGCAACAAGTAACAACACAAATTGCAATACCAAATGAGTTCATTGCAGATTATGATAATAGATACGCTAATGCAAATCAGTCAGTTGATATACCGCCAACTATGGCATCCTACAATATTGAAAACTGCTTCCAAGCAGTAAATGCCTTTAGATATACAATCTTCTTCTTTGTATACGAGGCTAAATCAGATTCTTTCGTTGTGATACACAATATTAAAGGTTGTAACTTTGGTTGTAATCGAATCCATCGAGTAGCATCAGTAATATCACAGGCACTACGGATAAACATGTCTGAGAGATTTCAAGGCCAAGAGAGTGATGATTTAGTACTAATGATAAGTACAGGAGATAATCCTAGAGTCAAAAGTTACTGTATTGGAGTAGGAAAAAGGAGTAGTCCTGATTATTGTGGAAGTTTCAACTTTGCACCTATATTACAATCGGGTAGTGTCTTTGTTGGTTCAAAGTATCTACCCAGTATGATAGCATTTCCCATGCCTGTTCGACCACATCTACCATGCTTTGATACATGGCAATTAGAGGGTACAGTCTGTCAAGATTTGCAACCCAAGCTTGACTTTACAGATAATAGCATCAAGACAGGCTTGGTCTATGGAAAAGAGCTTGGTATAATAACAGAGCAGAATGAAGATAGTTACTGGGATGACTTAATATCGACAATCATATGGAGAGGTACTGACTTTGTTTTTTTGCACACTATAAATCAAGAGATGAGAAGACCTACATATGCATTAGATATCGAACCAAAAGCCCAAGCAATCGGCGGACTTGAACAGTTTGACAATGAATACGATAAGAAGCAATGGGTTATACAAACATTGTGGGATATGGGTGAGAAGTTGTTGCCAAGATGGAGAGGAGTACTGCTAACATCTGAGGCAGAGATCGAAGCTGAGCATTCGTCAAATCTAGAGAATAAAGTCAACAATGTTCCATGGGTTAACATCAAGTTTGCCAACATTAATGATGGAGGTGAGAAGGTACCGGCAAGTGAACACGAAGAGTATAAACTATTGTCAGAGCGTGGTATTTCTGTGATTGGAGACTATGTCACCATGACAGAACAAGCCAAGTACAAGTATCACATTGACTTAGGCGGTGGAGGAGGCACAACATGGACGGTGAGTATATCATTAAACCATTGCTCAATAGTTTTTATACAAGCATTCAACTCACATACTCATGATTATCTTCTTCCTCCATACTTACTACAGGGTACAATTGAAAAGCTTGCTCTTCCTGGCTTACTCTTCCATCATGTAACACCAACGAAGGATTGGTTTCATGATTTGCTAGTTCCTTGGGAACACTATGTCCCTGTGAATGAAGATCTCAGTGATTTAAAAGCCAAGTATGATTGGGCACAGAAACATCCTCGAGAAGCCAAGAATATTGCGGAGAATGGTACAAGATTTGCAAGATGGATGGGCACAATGGAAGGGTTTAGCCAATTGTACGAGCAGCACTTTTTGAATCCACTGAAGAATGTAGTGAATGCCTATCAACCTACATTGCCAGAAGGGTATAAAGACAAGAGCGTAATAGAGATTATTGAGTCAAAGGGTGAAGGAAAGTATGATATTGTAAGCCGTTGCACTGGATTAGTATCGTTGTCATGCGATGGTAAGGACTGGCATGGCGGCTGAAACTTATATGATAAGTTATCATTCTCACAGTATATAAACAACGGTCTTATCCCACCCACAAAGGTATTGGTATATGGCGACCAATGCATCTAACTTTCACTTAACCCTTTGTTTTGTGACCCCAAATGTCACTTCAGAAAGATTCCAAGAAGTTTGTTCATAAAATTTATCCGAATCTTTCTAGGGCCTACTCCTAAAACGATTACACATACAAATCTATTGCCATAAGGCTATTAGGTACAGCATTGCAGTACTGGAACAGCATAGCAATAAATGTTAGACCAAAACCATTCAAATAGCCCAATCATTACATAGTGTAAATGAATATGGTGGTATCTGTATCGAGTACAAGTTGCTGTGGTTGTAGTGGCAATGGTCTCTGCTCTGACGACGATGATAATAATGAACAAATCATCGATAATGATGTGATCGATCCAGGAGCAGATAGAAAACATCAGAACTCTGTTGCTGATTTGCCAAACCTTATTTATGTTGTGACAAAAGTTCCAAGTGTGTGTAACCGGGCAGTATCATCGTCAAGCAATGAGATCGATGCCGACGATGATCTATCAAAGAAGCGCCGCAGACGAGGACGACGCTCTCTTTCATCGTATTATCATCGAATTAAGAAGGAAACACAACACATAACATCTGAACAGCACAACCAGAAGATAGGTCAAGTGGAATCAGCCGCCCCTTCATCCCCAAGCTCAGTTGCAAACATATTAGCATATACAAATACAGACTCAATGCCCCAACTCTCTGATGAAGGTTATCAATCTTCTGAAGAAACAGCATCTAAACAGATCCATGCCTCTAAAGAAACTAGATTAGAGATTACGAAAGTGAGGAATACTAGGGCAACAGCTGCTTAAGAATATGGTGCCCCACTAGAATAGAAGTAGAACAAATAGAAATAGAAGACAAATAGAGATATAAATAATGTAAATATCAAGCTAATCAATCCCCGTTATATCTTTATATATCTATTTAGATGCAATAACAATGTACACCTTGCATCTCTATTCTTTCCCCTATTTCTTTAGATGGCACCAACAATAAGACTGTGGTATCCAAGTAAGTTGTTATCGAATTGTAGTTCTTATCAATCAATCAATAATTATTCTCCCCATTTCATGTCACTTAAGGCTCGGTAGAGAACAAACTACCAAGTAGACTGGAACTCTTCTGTGTTGCTTCCATCGGTACAACCCTCTTCTTCTGGCAAACTTTGTTCTCCAAATGATACTGCAAGCCCTTTCCTCCAGCAAAGTCCCTCTTGCAAAAAGGGCACGGATTACCACGCGGCATCTTGCCTCCACTAGGACGACCTAGTTGACCCTTTACGGGAGATCTCTTATTTGCTTTGGTTGATTTGCTACCGGATATCTCTTTGTACATGTAAACCTTCTTCTTCTTGGGCATATATGCACCTCCTAGCTGGGGCCCGTCATCAAGATCATCATGGAATTTAGGAGCCGTCCTCTTCCTTCCAGACTTGCGACCATCAGTATCCGTTGCTTGGGGAAGTGTGTCCAACTCCTCCGTCTTACCAGCACTCGAAGGCTTTGAAGACTGCAGCCCGTTCAATGAAAAGAGTGACGAGGCTGCTACAAGATCATGTTCTGGTCTCGCCTTCTTCTGCATTGGTTGCCCGGTAAGAAATTCATGCAGACGAGCTCTCTTCTTTTCAATAGATTCACTCGCAGCGGCAGTTCGTGCATAAGTTTCCTCATCATGATCAAACGTCTCCGGAGACTTAACGAGCTTCTTCTTTTTCTTTCCAGTAGCGGCTCGTGCAGCAACAGCAACTTGGTTTACTTGTGCGTGTTTCATCCGCCTCGCTCGTGCGGCAGCAATTTTATCATCTCGCATAATCTTCCTACTGGCAGAAGTGAGGCTCTTGCTTCCGAATAAGGAATAGGCTGCTTTCCTCATCAACTTCAAATGCGCATTAACTTGTGGAGATGACGGATCATCATTTTGGAAGGATTCAGCGCATTCTTTAGCCGCCTTATATGCAGCCAACGACTCGTCCTTAGTCATAAAGACACCAATGTACCGTGAGGTTCCAGCATAATAGATCTGCACTTGCCATTTACCTGAAGGACGTTGGGTGATTCCTCGCGGTGTGCCATTCAATTTTTCGTACGGTTTACGTTTGTTACCCATAGTTGGACGCTTTGCTTGAACTTTACCCTCTACCCGTACTTGAACCTTCCGTGTAAAGGTTGGGGCTGTAGAAGGTTCAAACTTGGGCTTCTGCTGAATGACCCGACCTCTAGATGAAGTAGTAGTAGCTGGCTTCTTTGCAGTGTCCTCAACACTACTAGTAGTACCACGAGGGATGGCCTTGATCTGAGCAATAATGCTAGGTTTCTGGCCCTTCTTGAACAAGTCATGCTGATAGGCGCCAGCGTTGATCCCAAAGGAGATACGCTTGAAGCCATATTGACTCAGTGATCTTTGAAAAGACTTCACCTATATGAACGAGAGATGGGAAAGTGAGCAACAACACACACAAAACAAGATATGACATGTACAATATTTCGATGTCAAATCTCACCTGATTGTGCTTAAAATATTGAGCACATATACCACCCATTCGTTCACTATCTCGAATGATAAAGGCGTTACCACCATCTACCCACGAAATGATCGATTTATCTTCCTTCTGAAGTATAGTCATCAACTTGGTGGGGAAGAGCACAGTATCATCTGACTTCAATTGACTCTTAACTTCTTCACCAGTCTCTTTTGTATTCCTGCCAGCCATCTTGAACGTATTGTAGTGAGATTTACACATATCATCCTTTTCAGAGCGACCCTGTTTGTCACATCCCTTAATTTTGCACAGAGGGTGGCCACTAGCCTTCTTCTCTCTGAGGTGACTTGGTAGAACGACCAAGTCGGCAGCTAATTCAGGTTTCGAGTTACTTGTTACCTCAGATACTGCAACGACAGCAGCTTTCTTCTTTGGTGGCTCAACTGAGAACTTCACACTTCTATCCTTTGGAGGACTTCTCTTTGGAGGACTTTTCCTAGGAGAATGACGAGGTTGCTCAATGATTGGTTCTTCCTCTTGAGCCTCTTGAGCCTCTTGGAAAACTTCAATCTTTGACATAATAAACGCCAATGCTTCTTCCAAATCAACATTGGTAGATTGAGACTTCGCCTCAACTTTACGTGCTGCAAGGTAATCTTTGCTAGAAGCAAAATTAATCTTGTGGCTGTGTTCCTTCTCTCCACGGGCTCTAATGGCAGAGTCATAAGCGAGTGCTGCGTCTGCTTGGAGAATGTAAACACCTAGACGAACGCCACAGAACTGAACCTCATACTTGTTTTCATGCTTGAGTTCTTTTGCATATACACCATTGTAGCGAGAGCTTGAGTGTTTAGACTTGGTATTCACCAACTCGACTTCCTCAAGACCATGATCATTTGCGAATAGGACTTTCAACATCTTAGAAGTCTCTCCAACGACTGCCTTCTTCTTGGGCGGCACAACAACTGAAGACTTCGGCTGACTATCTGGCTCATCTTGCTCGTCAAGAAGAGCGAGTTCAGAAACTTTGCTCACATATGATGTAATGTATTCCAATGTTTCACCTAGTTCAATGTCTTCAAGAGACTTCTTCTTCGCCTCAATCTTGCGTGCTTTCAAGTATTTATTCTGTGTGTTGAAGTTGATCTTCTCATAATGCTTCTCTATTCCTCGAGCTCTAATCGCAGCATCGTAGGCTAGAGCGGCATCAGCCTCTAGAGAGTAATAACCAAGACGAACGGTAGAGAACTGAACCTCAAATATAGGCTGGTGGTTAGGCTTTGCCCTCTTCACGTACACACCATTGTAGTTCGATGTTGATTTCTTCTTATTAGTCTTCTTTGTTACAAGACCCCTCTCACTACCATGAATGTTGTAGAACAAATTATACAACATTGTAGATTCTTTTGTACCTTGTGAGTCCGGTTCCTCTTGCTCGAGGAGATCATCAGCAGCTTCAGACGCGGCAAATTCATAAACCTTGTTAACATAGGCGCCCATGAACGCCAACGTCTCTGCTAAATCAATTCCCTTGATTTTCAAAGACTTCAACTCGACATCACGTGCCTTCAAGTACTTATTTTGTGTAGTGAAGTTGATCTTTTCATAATGCTTCTCTAACCCTCGGGCTCTAATCGCGGCGTCGTATGCAAGAGCTGCGTCGGTCTCGAGAGTGTAGGAACCGAGACGAAACTTGGAGAATCGAGCCTCAAATTTGGTTGAAGTTTTCTTACTCAAGTCTAAATGTACTCCATTGTAGATCGATGTGGCATCAGGCTTGGACATCTTCTTCGACAGAGATATCTCCTTCTTATTGCCGTGGATGTTGTAGAACACATCACTCAACATCTTAGCAGTCTCCTCATCCAAGACCGTTGGCGCCGCTTTCTTCGACACGGCAGACTTAACATGCTGCGGGGTCTTTTTTGGTCCACGTTTCTCGGCCTTTTGAGTAGAAGAAGATACGCTCCATCCCATTGATCGAGTTGGCCCCGATTCCTCGGCTGCACGAAAGGCTGCACTAACTTTCTTCTGTAACGTATGATCACTTTTCTGTGATGTGCTAAGGGAGAATGAACCGAGATCATATCGTCCGTTGGATGAAGCTGCCTTCTTTTGTAGTTTTAGGATATACTTTTGGGCATGTGTACGAGTCTGAATAATCGAACGAGTCTTGACTACTGCAGCAACCTTCTTCCAATCCTTCCCATACATCTGATATGCTGAAACGAAAGCCTCGTGTTCCTCACTTGTCCAGCGACCAGTGTTGTCGGAAGGCGAGTCGCCTCCGAAGTTAAGGAACTCACTTCGGGGTTGTGAATTTGGCGGAGAAGTCTTCTTCGAGGACATCTTTGGGAGAGCATTAGAATGGTTACTAGGCGTCTTTACTGGAGTTGGAGCTGTCTTTACAGCAGGTTGTGCCTCGACTGCTGCAAAGAGTAAATCCATAGCCGACCCAGATTTCTCGGCGAGGAGACTCTGTCTTTTGGAAACAGGTTTGACTGGACTAATTGACGAAGCAGCGGCCTCAAATATTGCTGAAACCTTGTCTTTCTCCCCTTCAGATGTAGCTTTCATCTCATCAATTGAATCTTTTTGCGCGGCACTTGCTTGCGCTGCACTCGCTGCTGCTACTTGACTGCTGGCTTGGGCACCCTGCTTCCCCTCCTCCTCTGGTTTACGTTTATTTTTTGACCATTGTTCAAAGGCAGCAAACCACTCATCTTCCTGAGGACCCTTTGAACCAATACTTGCAGTATTAGTATCAGAAGTAGAGGAAATAGCTGCAGCATCGTCTTTAGGTTCTTCTTGGGGCTTATCTTGGGGGGGCTCGTCACTTGGTTCGACCTCGTCTGCTTTAGTTGGCATTAATGGTGTATTGGGATTGGGAAGAGGTTGATCGGGAGAAACTTTAGCCGGGGCTTTATCATTGGGCAACTTATATTCTGTATCCAGTTTCAAAGCTACTTGGTTGGATGGCGTAAACCCATTATCAATACGTCCTCTGTATAAGATTTAATGTGAACAATAGAAGGGGAAGTTTGTGAGACTCTTAATCCTCTTATTTAAACACAACAAACGATATACACCAATTCTCAAATCTTAAAAACGCAAAATAATCTTACCCATTATCACTCCCCATAATACCTCCCACCTTGGGTGTCTTCCCTTGAGTATAAGGGGGGTTGATATCTTTAGTATGGGAGAGTACGTCAGAGATCTTTTCTCCGGCAGTGGTGGTAGATGTTGGGAGGAGGATATTCTCCCCCTCCCCCCTAACCGAATCGCTATTGGGTAAAGGTGTATACCCATTAATTTGTTGTAACCTATTAAAATGATTACCAACATAAATTGTGTGAGTATTGATATTCAAGGAGAGGAATGTGTAAATGACATATGATGTGCACAAAGTTAATTATTGCAAAAACTTACCCATTATCCCCCATGTTGGTAGCCCCCATATCAGCCTTGGTTTGATTAATGTCACCCATTAATTCATCTTTTGTGGTATGTGATGGTAGGTCCTCGGTACTATCAAGATTATCAAAATCAATATCACCCGTGGTGAATGCGGCAATACTTTCTTCCACCGCTAATTCTTCATCACTTGTTGCGGCTGTTGCAAAGGTGGTTGTATCCATATTTGTTTTTAATGGTATGTTTTAATTTATTTATGTAGATGTTTTAAATAAATCCTGTTTGCAATAGGAGGTAGAGTTAGATATTTTAGTTGGTATCAGGATATAAAAGAAGGTGCACCTTGTTAAAATGACATAAATGGTCGTGTAAAAATAGAATATAGCATGCAGCGTCGTAAACCGCCGGGAAAATAATCAATGCACAATATAAATATATATTATTTACCTCTTATCAATGGTGTTTAATCCAAGCTGGATAATTCTTAGCAACTATTGTTCTCAACCAATGCTATTTAAAAATCTGATGCACCGGCTCCACACCAAATCAATTTTGTGATGATCTTATTTCGGTATCCTTAGTATCTTTCAGTGCCGATCGAGCGAGGATCATATGGAGAGGAGCTCGCTGTACCATGTTGGGGAGGGGGAGCGCCGACCGGCGTTCTTTGCATATGTACAAAGTCTACCTGATACCTTATTTGGTTTAGTGGAAATAAAGTAGGTTTCCTTAGGTCACTATCCCATTAAGAGTTGAGTTAGCTAGACCTATGCTTAGACTATCACATCAAAAGGCACATTAACTTAGTCTAATATACATATTGAAACAGCCGAACTTAGTATGGCTGTTGGGTACACATTCTTTGCAACACTTTGAAAACATATAACATCACTCTGGGTATCTCTACATGTCGTAATAAGTTCTTTCTCTTCCTCTCTCTATATCATATCAT
>Ga0075437_11670_pt1 | contig 20144 bp, 17 predicted proteins | sample MintriMetagenome_FD_74266 | JGI IMG/M metagenome (GOLD analysis project Ga0075437, IMG submission 74266) | Marine eukaryotic communities from Monterey Bay, USA to study complex ecological interactions - Minidiscus trioculatus and... | ecosystem: Environmental > Aquatic > Marine > Unclassified...
CAGCTACTAGACATGTGCCATTAGATGTTAAGTATGTGGTCGTCGATGTAGAGACCCATGACTGGAATGCAACAAAACCAGGAGATTACTCAACTGGCCGAGTTGTGGAAATGGCTTGGATGTTGGTCGATTCAAAAGATGATTGTATTGAACTAAAACAATATCTCATCAAGCCGTATGGATATGAGGAGATATCTAACAAGGCCGTGGACCTCCATGGTATCACAACAGAAACTGCTATCAGCAAAGGTACTGAAGCTGGGCTTGTTTTTCGTGAATTTGTTTCCATCTTACAAACCCTCCCCCCTGATGGTTTTGTTATTGCATATAATATGGAACATGAACATACCGTCTTCAAGAACAGCTTCAATATCGATCAGATTGCTGTATGGGACTCTGTTCCCAAGTGTGATACTTACCCTGTTTCGCTCTGGAAACATTTGCCTGATGATGCTGCCGTTTATAAAAAAACGTACAAATCGCGAAACTACGGCACGACCCTGAGTAATCTACATAAAATCATGTACCCCAGCCAAAAAGATTCGTACAATGAAGTCCACTTTGCCAGTGACGACGTGAAGAAGACATGGGAAATTTTTCGTCATTACAAACAACATGCCTCATATCGCGAGTTGGAATGGAAGCGCACTTTTTCTGTACCTTCCAGCAAGTATACAGGCATCAAAGTAAATTCAAACATACTTCCGATGAATAGAGGACGTTGGAAGGTATCACGATGATCTAATTGGCGGCGGCGAGTATACTCCAGATATTGTTAGTATTATCGTAATCTACTGTTAATTCTGTGTCGATATAAATTCAACGATATTGCATCGGACGCGATTTGAATTTGCAATATTATCATTATTATTAGCTAGAGATAAAATTAACGTCAAGTTTGAAACAAAAATGTAACATCGATACTAGATGGCGACATTGATGCAATTGAGTGAGAGAAATCAGGAAGTTTCTTCTTGGTCATGCACCGGCAGTAAAACGATAGATCAAACAGTGACAGGATGAAAATGAACAGGAAGATTGACATGGAACCATGAAAACTGCCGGCCCTCCTCGGGCCACTTATTGTAGCAAGCCTACATCTCTGAGGTGCCACTTGATGGCCAAACATTACCTGAGAGTGGGCAAAAAATCGAGATCTGAGGCAAGAAACCTGCCAACATGGTGCTGTAAAAGTATGTTGGAGGGACCTATAATCATGCTGGGAGTGTTCATCACTTTGCATTGAAGTCCAAGTTTGAGTCTTTCACTTTAGAGCCATATGAAAGCTGCCGGCTGTTAGGCCTTGATGTGTTGATGTCATAATAATAAGACTAAGACCAAGTATTAGACTAAGTCCAAGTACAAAAATAAGCTAAATAGCTCTTTGCAAATGTTTTGCTATTTGAACTGTATCCGGGAAGAGCTATTTGCAGTGGAAGCTCCTCTTATCACTAATTGATAATCATCATACAACCATGACCAAAACAACAGCCCTGTCTATCCAAGGAGATATGATACTGAGCCATCTTCTTTTACTTTTACCTTTGGTGAGTGTTTAAGTGTGTATGACACACCCCAATCCAAGGGTATGATAGACGGCGACACCATCATTGTAGAATTACTCATTACTTGTGGTGATGCAAACCGCCTCGCCCACATTGCTGTTGATAAAGCTAAATGACTACTCATCAATACAGCCGGTCAATACAAATCCGTGTCGGTGCAATTATTGAAGCTTTATATCTTCAAGTCTACATCAAGCATAAATCTTCACTATATAGTGATGAGTTGTGTACATAGGGCGGAGAGATTTTTGGCTAGAGTTAAAGCAAATGAACTCAAACAAAGGAGTAAGATCAATAAAGTAAACAGAAAGTTTTCTGTGTTATGTTGTTTTAACTTGTTAAATAGTCAATATCACTACAGTATTACTTCACCTCGTAGTAGCACTTTAGGAACCACTGATACCTCTAGTCCACTGTGAGGGCAACTATGTGGGAACATTATAGCTCTTCCTCTCTTTGGTTGTGCAACTGCAAGTACCTGTGGGTCTTTCAAACTTTCAAGAAGAGCTGTTCCTCCTCCATGGTCACAATCTGTCAGATACAATATGAAAGTATGTGTACTTCTCACGCCTGAAGCATCATCAACACGACAAAGATCTACATGAGGAGGAAGTACACCTCCAGGCTTTTCATAAGTTAGGAATCGGATATGTTTGAATACACTTGAAGGAGAATCCTTGACTACTGTTGAGTTTGTCGTTGATGTAGATTCACTGCACTCTTTGATAGAAGCATTCCGCGCAGCTTGGACACATCCTTTGAGCATGTGTTGAATCTCTTCTTCGGCGTCACAGAAGTAACGGCGGGAGGGACGGTACTCATTCTTACTCACAGTAGCTCCTATATATTGCTCATCTACCTCATTACATGCATCTGCTATTGGTAACGACTTCCATAGCGAGTCCAAGTAGCACAACTCTTCTTCGGTTAGTGTATTGTCAACAATATACGACCCTGCTCCTGGATGGTTATTTGACGAGTCAATCAATACCGAGACCCGATAATTATGATCGTCGTTGATGGTGATTGTTTTGTTGATGTTTAATGCGATGGCAGAGATACCTTGATAATACCTCTCAAACAAGCTCAATACATCATTCCGTGAGTGTCGCTTTGCAATACTATAACATGTACTTCCACCATTTGCAGATATCGTAATATTAGCACCATAATCGAGTAATAACTTGACCACTACACATGATCCTTTCCAACAAGCAAGATATAAAGGAGTCTGTCCATATACATTTCGACTATCAACATCAATACCTGCTTCTAAATAAGCAGCTACCAAATGAGGTGATGATATCAAAGCTTTAAAGAAGCGGTCTAATCTTACTTCTCTTGATTGTTGTGTTTCAATTATAGGTTGTAGTGCTGTCTTCCAAGTACCGTGTGCCGAATCTTTATTTTTTTTCTTTTTCTTGCTTGACTTTATTAGATCTAATGATGTTGAAGGTAGTTGCATGAACTTGTCAAGAGATTCTTGTTTTCGTTGTTGTCGTATTTCTATTGATGGTGGAGTAGTATTGCTCTTCTCGTTCTCTATTGATAAAATTGAATGTAATGTACTAATCTTCGAATCATTATGTTTTTGGCATTTAAACCCTCCAAACTCCTCATTACAAATAGGACAGGTAACTACATTTCTCTCTAAATTGACAATCTGACAAGAAAGCTGTTCTACCAAATGAAACCACATACATGACTCACAAAATGTATGATGACAAGGAGAACCAAACTCGAGTATATGCTCTTGTTTCGTGTTGCACATACTGCAAATATCACTTCCTTCTTCTCCTAGATCATCAGTGGCGGTAGCCCTATCTAATAATCCATTCATTCTCATTTCAATCACTGCTCGTATAATGTATGACCATATTGATAAAGGTATTTTGTTACATGCTGTAGTCTTCTCCTCTCCAAGAGAATGCAATAACGATAGTACTTTGCGACTTGCTTGTGTATTAGAATCATTCATTGTAGGGTCTATACCACCCAATAGTAACTGTGAAACGATACCATGTCTACCTAATAATGAGGCATACTCAATAATGGTAAGTTGACGACGTTTATATTGTTTCAAATGTTCCATGTAGGGTATTAATCTAGTTGTCGTATAATCTACACCAAACTTTGAAAGAGCAAGACCAGCAGGTTGATTCGTTGCTTCTAACTTAGTTGCTTGTGTACTATATGGGATGATGGTTGATAACATTATCGATAGAGATGATATTACTTCCTCACACTTTGATTATCGTCTAACAATTTATATTCTTCTACATTTGGAAGCGGTACATTGAATAGATATCCATGACGTGCCAATGCAGCAACGGAGAAGGAGGATATATCATTCTTTATTATTCTTTGTAAATATTGTAGTATGATATTCAATTCTTCTACCGATATAGACTCTGAAGTAGTAGTAGTGTTGTTGCAAACATCATCATTTTTGGTGTTGTCATTGACATGAGATAGTAATCGATTTTGTATGGTATACCGTGCTTTTAATCGGTCACGTTCTCTTGCTGTTCTCCATCGATTTGTACTACCGTTTTCTATACCCATATTGTATTGTTTACGGCCTTATTGACGTCAATAGAAGAGGATAATGAGCAACATATCTCTAGTGGGGGAGCGGCAGACCGCAGAAGAAAAGGGGAGGATACTCTAAGGTGGTATCCTGAAAAATTGGCTCATTCAGTGCTCAAGTTGGTGATGATACCTATAATAGAGAGCTTACGGCCTTCCCACGGAGCAACAAATCCAGCTATACCATCATTTACACTCATATAATATAGTTTAAATACTAGTAGATCGAATATACCAGAAAGCTAATTAATTAAATCGCTTGAAGTTATCTAAAAGGATACCCAACACAAAATCGATAAACTCTCAACTCTCACCACCACCAAACTCTTGCAAACAACTAATGAACGAACAACGAACAATACAATATGCTGCCAATAATACCCAACAGTAAAAAAGCAACTGCAACGAGGAAGAAACGTCCACGTATTTTACCCTCGGCCTCGGCATCATCAAAAAAGAAGAAAAGTAATATAATCAAACAGCCAACTTCAAAAGTATCAGCTACTTCGTTGAAAGATGACACCGCCACAGCAACACAGGATAATGATACCGCACAAAAACAGCAGCATGAACCGATAAATGTAACTAATAATATTAATACCAATAGTAATGAAGAAGAGGATACCCTACTATTAGCAGCAGAAGCTGCCGCGGCACTAATGGATGAGATACCAAATTCTCTCCCTTCTAATAATTCAACTACCAATAACAATAATGGTACTGACGAGGGTAATGTTGGAGGTAGTAGTAATAATAATGGAAGTGGATTAGATTATGCAGATATACCAATGAACTTATTAGATGAAGTGAATACTAGTGTTGAATATGCTGCTAGTATGATGACAAAAGAACAAATGCAACAACAACCTCAGAAGAAGCAATCAGAGTCTGAGGAAATTAAAGAGAAAGATAATAATAGTACAGCAAAAGAGAAGGAGGGAGGATTGAAAGTGCCATCCTTACCACCAATACAATTTAATAACAATATCCAAACAACACCTACAAATCCATTGGGTAATGAAGTGATCTCCTTTGAAAGTAAACTACCCGAACAACAACAGAATGAAAGTACCACACAAATGTCAACAGCACAAAAGAATTTTTTAAATCATTATTATTACAATGGATTAAATGAAGGTAGTGGTGATAAAAGTGTATTGTTAAATGGCAATTCTAGCAGTTTAAAGAGGGTGGGTGGTAAGGATACCGGAGAGGACGAGGAGATTGTTGAAGAAGATGGTACTGGTACGGCAAAGCAGAAGAAGGGTAAGGTGAATATGACAAAAGAAGGAGAGGAACCATCACTACCAACCGAAGAAGCAGGAGCAGAAGAAGGAAAGGGGGAAGTAGTAGCACTTACCTTACGGACGGTATGTGCAAGTATACCCCGGACAATAAAAAAGAAGAATAAGAATAATAAGAATAATTTAAAGTTGAAGAATGAAGGAGAGAATAGTATGATTATGGAAGAGGAGGAGGCTGCTGCCATGGGTACTGCCGATAAGGAGATTGATACTGCAGCTGCAACTGGTCAAGAGAAGGATGCACTTAATAAAGCACAAGCACCAACAGAAGAAGCAGCAGCAGCAGAAGAATCAACAGAAGCAACCGGTCCACAAGTAAAAGTCAACGAACAGGGTGAAATAGTCATCGAACAAGAATCACTACTACCAAATCCAGAAACACGTCAATCAACAGCCCAAATTGATCAAGAACTCGGTAATACCGTAATCGACGAAGGTGAAACACCTTCCCAACTAGGTGCCATACAAGCCCGTTACGATTCCTACACATCCCAACCACGACAAATACCAACTCGATGGAGTGTAACTGAAACTAAATCATTCTATAGAGCATTACGACAATGTGGTACTGACTTTAGTATGATGGAAATGTTCTTAGTTGGTAGGACACGAAGTCAATTAAAACGAAAGTTTAAAATTGAATCAAGGAAGAATGCACGATTAATTGATATGGCATTAAATCCACGACAAAAGGTGAAATTGGATTTAAGTGTCTTTGGTGATAATTTGGTTATACCGACGGAGGTGCCTGCTATTAAGATATTGCCGCCCGTGGAAGATACTACTTTGCCAACTGCTGCAGCGACAAAGGGAAGAAAGCAGGGTACAGAGAAGAGAAAGAGTGCGGAAAAATCATTCGATCATTTGTTCGAGGAAGAGGAAAAAGATGGTGACGATACTACTGCAGTAGCGGATGGGGATAAGATTGACGAATCTATACAGAAGGACAAGAATGAAGAGGAGGCACCAGTGCAACCAACACAACCAACAGCAGTTGTACCTCCGGTGATAGCCGCCACCAAGTCGAATACATCAAAGACCAAAGCAAAGAAGGGTTTCAAACCCAAGGTTAAGCCCAAGAAGATGATCAAGAAGGCTGCAAGTGTAAAGAAGTAAACATATAGGGTTTTAACTTAGTGTATATTTCATAGAACTAATCTTCCCCTATTGTCATATTATATTTCTAACAAATACCCCATTCTCTCAGCTTTCTACTTACTCTCTTCATCCTCCCAAATAAGTTGACTGACCAAGAATCTTTTCCACAGGAGTATCATGCTTGATGCAATCTAATTTATGCCCCTTCGTCCAATGCTTAAGCTGACACTCACGACTACAATACCATGCTGCCTTGCATCTTGCACAATGATTGAACCTTTGCCCCATGCTTGCATCAACTTTTCTGACCCTGTTCTTCCAACTCTTTCAAAAGTTCGGAGTTCATTTGCATAGCAATGGGACCATGTCCAACAGCAGCTCCCTTTCGAGCACAATAAAGGATTTTTGGAATAGAGTTATATCCAACCATTGCAATATTGCCATTGTTGATGACGTAATTCAAAGAGTACCTTTGCCAAATAACCAAAAGAATCTCGATAGCCATTTCGGGCTGCCATCTCAAGGTAATACTTTGCACGGTATAAATTCTTCTCGAACACACCAGCATCATCATGAAAGTTTAAAATCCCTAGTAAATGGCCTCCGAGTTTACCTGTACCCTACCCTGTTCTTCCAACTCTTTCAAGAATTGAGAGTTCATTTGCATAGACATGGGACCATGTCCGGCAGCAGTTCCCTTTCGAGCATAGTAAAGAATCATCGGGACTGAGTTATAGCCCACCATTGCAATACTGCCATCATATTGTTGATTGCGTATTTCAAAGAGAACGCGAGACAAGAAACCAAGAGAATCAGGATAGCCATTCCGGGCTGCCATCTCAAAGTAATATTTGGCGCGGTATAAATTCCTTTCCAATATACCAGAATCGTCAAAATATAACGCCCCTAGTGTATGTGCTCCGAGCCTGCCCCTACCCTCACTGCATGAAAGTGTGGAATAGAGAATACCCTTTGCCATGTCCTTTTTAGTACCCGTGCCAAGAATATACTTGTGCCCAAGATTCTCTTGTGCAACTGTACCCCCGGCATCTTCAAGGGCAAAGTACTAATAAGTGAAGTGGCTAGAGACAGTTGACACAAAGATATGCATGTTAGGTTCTCACCTGCTGCTCTCTTCGTAAGTTCAAAAGCTTTCACTGGTTGTTTCTTCACTACACCCTTCAAACCGTCAGCATAGATTTCGCCTAATTTCCCAATGGCTCCAGGAAATTGTCAAATTGTTTATCACTGTTTGGCATAGGGGCTCTGCACATTGGACATGATGCAAGTTTTCCTCCCACTTCCTTGGTACACTCATGACAAGTCCCTTTCGCACAGCAAAAGAAAAACGTAACAGATCCGGGTGCAGTCACCTTGATATCATCTAGACAGATGGGACAGGTCTCGATTTGTTGAGTATGATCTTTTTCATGATCTGAAACAACAGCATCAACCCTTTGTTTCTCCAGAATACATTGCAACTCCTCCTCTTTATCACCAAGTAGCTTTTGATGGAAAGCCTTCACAGAAAGTTTACCACCATTTTTGTTCAGCTGTGCAAGTGTACGTTTCTCATCTTCAATATCTTTGTATAGTTGTTGGATATCCCCAGCTGCTGTACTTTTTTGGGGTTTGATGTCATTTAGTTTTAGTTGCTGGATATCTTTTGCTAATGTAGACGACATGGTATATTATCTTATTGCAATAGTAAAACTCGTGAATATCTAATGATTCTCTTTTAGAGACGATAATTATTGATTAGGTGAAGTATTATAATACAATGAATGGCAGGCAGCAGGGTATGATGATATCAAATCTCTTAGTGAAATCTTTTATAGGATACCGCCACTAAAAAAGATAGTCGGTGTGTATCATCTTCTCTGCACTCTTCCTCTTATGCTTCCCTAGCCTTATACTTCTTCTCTTCCTCTTTTCTTCTCTTAAACTCCACACATGGATCACATGTCTCTAATACAACTGTAGAAGTTGGCGGTATATTGCATCCACAACTTGATGATGTTGATATGATATGATAAATGACATCGATATATGCATATGCAAATGAAGTGAGTAAAAGTTATGTCAGCTTATCTATCCCTGTGTACTACTTACTTTGATCCACACGTACATCCGCTGAAACCACACTTATCGTTTGTACATGGCTCTATTGTTTGGTATAAAAACAATGCAATTGAAGGAAGAAGGCATAACATATTATGAGCAAAAATTCATACTCTCGATACATAAGTATACATCATTTTCCACAGACTGTATTTACCTATATTCTTCTCCTTTGCAAAGGCTAGCTTGGCGGCGGCTAGATCCGATATGCCATCATCAACCGCCATCTTTCTTTCCCTAAATTAGTTGCAATGAGGGGAGGGAGAGGAGTTCGCGATAAAAACGGTATATTTTACTAACAAACTAATAACAACCATTGCAACTATCATCGCCAAAATCATTGATTCATGGATTTCAATGATTTTGAAAGAGGAGATGTGAAGATACGATAAGCAGATCTCAGTAAACAAAGAGCTAGTATTCTCAAAAACATAGACCTACCCTATCATCAAACACAGTGAACTGTTCCTATAGATATAAGAAACACGGATAAGACGAATAATGACCAACACACATCATGTACATCATAACAATCGACCATCGATATGGTATACTTTGGCTATATCGTTGATTACAACACTCTTCATCATCAGTGTACAGCATCTTATGCTTGTAACAAAGCAACCTACATATACTCAAATGGATGAGATGACAAACCAAGCACAAGGAAGTTTCCTACGTAATCATCCACCGACATCGCGTCATCTTGATCAACACATGCCTCCACACCTACTACATCAAGTATCCGGCGGAGATACATTCTTCTCTCGTACTAGAGATGATAATGATGATTTCTTTGGTATACCATCTATGTGGCATGATGAATTCTTCTCTCCACTATTGGAATCTCCCTTAATGAATGAGTTTCGGAGGCAACATAACAATATGATGTTCGATCCTGTATATAACTTGAATGAAGAAGATGGTGATTTGGTATCCCTTGTCTTGTCAATACCCGATATACCAGTTCAAGATGTAATGGTTGACGTGATTGGAAATAGGATTATTCACATCAGAGGTGAACATCGAAATACAAACTCGCACGTAAGCTTTGATAAGAGATTTGCATTAGGTAATCATGTAAACGAACCAGACCTCAAAGCAAAGCTAACAAAGGATGGAGATCTAGTAGTCACTGCTCTGAAAGTTGGCGGTGAGAAGACAACAAAGGATGAAGTTAGGCATATCCCCATTGCCGAAGAACTATAGATGTGTATGATAGATAGTAGTAGTCTCCTAATAAATGTAAAGTTATGTATTATAATTGGATACCTATCATACAAGAAGCAATTCAGCAGCACATCCCAAATGATATGATACAGATTCAGCCAACAATAGTGATATGCTCAGCAAACCTATCCTTCTCATCCTCCTCTTGTTCATCTTGCTGGGGATCATCAGTAGAACCATCATCAGAACAACTACTAAGACTGTCCGAGCTTGTACTGTCGGCCATATCACTTGACATATTATCACTCCTATTATCATTATCAATATTCTGACGTAGATAATCATTTAATGAATCATTCAATGAAGAGGTTCCTGGAGTTGGTGGTGTCCATGTACTCATACCTGAGTTATCTTCATCATTCTCATTGTTGTATGAAGTGCTACTTTGTTTTCTCAATGATTGGGTCTTAGCTGGAGCATGATGATGTGGTCGTGTAGTAGTAGTTGTGGTAGTGATATCCTCCTCATCATTTGAGACAGTATAGTAGTGTCTAGTTGACTGGATAAGATTTGCATACATGTTCATTGATTGCACATCATATTTGTCGATACCTGACGACGATGATGATGTATCTTCATTCTCATTATCAAACTGGGTAGACGTAATCAACTTGGCAGTATCCATATCAACTGCACCCAAGTATTTGGGTAAGGCACGCTCTCTCCTACCTTGGATAGACATTGATGGTCGTCCTGCATCAGCAAGTGTCTGTTGGATATTTGCAGCATTGAATGCTTGCTCTTGTTTGTTTTGACGACGACGCTTGTTCGACGATGATGATGTTGGCGGCGGCGGTCTGGTAAGGGTGATGGCGAATCCTTTGCCACTTACACCTCGACTTCTGCTGCTTTTGTTGCTGACATTGATGGTTGATGCAGAATCACTTCTTGCGAGTGGTTCACTTGTGTCGGAGGAGGAGGAGGACGAGGACTCATGCATCTTCTTTATTGCAATGATGATATGAGATAGTAGAAGCAGGAACCGAGGAGGTGTAAGGAGTTGCTGCAGTCTGTCGATATCGAGTTGATTGATGTATCATCAACAGTAGAATTGATTTTATGTGAGCAGCTCGCATGCTGCTATGCATTGTTTTGTTGATTGTTTGAGGAGGCGTGGCGTTGTCAAAAAAGAAACCCCGAGCTCAATTGAGGTGACGTGTAAGAGTTCAGCAACATTCTCGGTATCTTCAATCGCAAGCGCGAAGGAAGTGGTATTTCCTACATTGGAATCAGTTTACAGATTTGTGACTTTATCCACAATTCACAAGCGTAAAACCGTTCAGACACCACGCATTAGATCCGGTATCACAGTGCATAATTTGTCACCTTGTAAAGTTCAAGCAGAACGAATGTGACCAATTCAACAAAACATCATCATCTCTAGAGCTGCAGCTAGTCGGTGCTGTTTGAATCTTTGCAGTGTTGCAGTCTTTATAACCTCACACTAGAGGGCATTATTAACTATTTTCAAAAGATTGAACAAGATATCAATATACTTGCGGCACCTCTACCTGCTGAACCAGTTCCAAACTATATTGCACCCATTACCAAGCGTGTGAATTACTTTTGCTGTATTAATATTGGTAGTATCATTATGGGAGCAAGAGTGCTCAATACTCGGCTTGCACCAGGAGAAGATGTCGTCGTGGACTTTGGATGCCAAAACATGTCAACAACTCAAATAGATAAGGTTGAGGTTATAGTGAAGGAGGTTATTGAATGGCAGTCAGGTCATGACTTAGGTCACGATTTGGGTAGTGACTTTACCATTGTACTAGTCCAATCCACATTCAAACCAACACCTAGATGGCAGAATATTGCCAAAGCAAATGACCACAAAAAGGAAGTTCCTCCAGATATGCTCAAAGTTATATATTCGTAATTGAACAAAGTGAGAACCGAGTATCACTGAGCATTCCTTCCTCGGCTTACAATTCTTATAATGGAGGACTCATTAAGGTCCGTCAACGACTTGAGATTAAAGTTTACACTAGTGGTGGTCTCAACAGCAACATATCGATGTGGGTTCCTCTGAGAATTGGGCAAAAGAAACCTAAAACTGATGGTGGAGGAGCTCCATCGGAATCATCGCCACCTCCTGTTTTGCCCATCGCAGTAACACCATTTTTACAGTCCACAGTCGTTCCATCGTTGGAAGGTCTCATAAAAGAGATTCAATACTCTGTCAGTGCATTGTCGACGGTGGCTGAAAAAGTGGAAGATGATAATTGGAAGAAGACAGTCTTCTCTGTATTGACCCCGCAGCAATATGCACCTTGATTAAGTGTGTACCAATTGAATTTGATCAACCAGATATGGCAGAGTTAGTTGGTAATAATGTTATGCAGTTCACACATGAGTACATCATTTCAGCATTGAAGGAAGTTTCTGATTGGATTAGAATACCACTATTGACAAAGACCTTGCCTTTGTGCAAAGATTTGAATGAGAATGGCGAGAAGATTATGTCAAGATTATCAGAGTGGGAAGTAGTATGCACTCAGAGTCTGTTCAAATGAGCAAGAAAAGGCACATGATATGTTAATTAAACATCTGACAGATATAATATGTTGCTAAATATAGATTTACGCACATACATCTATCACAATCAAACGAATAACAAGACACATCTCGTGCACACGAACTGTCCACAAAACAATTAACATTGACATGTATCTCTTATCTGGCAAACTATCCCGATATATCTTGATCTAGACAGAACATTGCCTATCCTCCTGAACAAAACATCAAACGTTTAGGCCATCATCATAGCAGCACCAAGGAAGATGGCACCAGCAGCAGTTAGAACAGCAGCTCCGCTAGAACCAGTTTCAGCTTCCTTATCCATATCATCAGAGTGATCATCGGAATGATCATCCTCGCCACCATGGTCATGTCCATCGTGAGCATCATCCTCACAAACAGGTGCGGAAGTCTCGGCTCCCTCAACGTTACATAACTGCTCGGCACATGGTTCCTCCAAATCATGTAATCCCTCCTCAGACGCACGGCTCAAGGTATCATGAGGACACAAGTCATGCTCAACACGCAAGGTGAAGAAGAGATCACGGCATTCGGTGGAGGAACAATCAGTCTGACATCCAGCATCAAGAAGAGCGGTGTAGGCGTTGTTACCAGTTTCAGAGTCACAACTGGCAGCGGGGCAGGATGGTGCTCCTTCGACGAATGAACGTGAGATATCACAAGCTACACACTGCTCATCATAATCATGGAAACCATCCTCAACATCTTGAGGAATTTTATCCTCTGGACAATAATCGTGGTGAGCTTGAACGATGAGGTAGGATGTTTCACAAGCCTTTGAGGAGCAATCACTGGCACATCCTGCATTCTTGAGGAATGTAAGGGCATCAAGCATAGCAGCCGACGCAGAGCAATCGATACGGAATCCATACTCCTTGGCGGCACAAGCACATGATTCACCTTCATCGCTATGCCCATGATCATGAGCATGTCCCTCAGCACCTTCCTCGATGACGGGCTCAATATCGGTACCTGTTAAGATAGTATTAAATATTATAAGAGAGTAGGATACGGTATAATGTGAGTTGACATAAGATGTGTTCATATAATATAATCAAATGATCAAAGATAAACCACAACAACAACACATACTGCTTACCCGAAGAATCCTTGAGGTAATGCTTATCACGTTCAAACTCAATAGGAACATGTTGACCAAAGACTACCATTCCCTTGAGTCCATCGGTGTTGATTGGAAACTCCGAATCGTTGGAATCCTGATCAAAGACGAGGTTGTAACATGCCTGTCCATCAGATGGATCCATGGTATCTCCAGAGTTGATATCCTTGCATGAACCATCGTCGGCATCAATTAATGCCGCGGCCTCCTCTTCATAGGCATGGATGGTAGCGTCGATATCCGATGGATCTTCAACAGCATAGAGGACAATTTTCATGGCAGGATCCACGTACTCGCCGTCTACCTTTTGGGCAAACCTGTGATATATGAGTGAGAGAATTGCAAAGAAGATATAATTAGAGAATTGCAATAGAGAAGGATGGTACACATGTTAGTATATCGAGTCAATACATAGATATGATTCTTTCTGATAATGATACAAATGATGTGTTCAATAATATAATATCACTTACCAAGTATGTGAGGCATCGTCGAGAGCAAAGGTGCCGGCCCACTCCCATTCCGCTACCGCAGTAGAAGCAGAAGTTGCCGCTAGGACGAGAGATAAGATGTTGGAGGAGAGCTTCATAGTTGAGAAAGATGTTGTTATGGAGGCAATCTAAAATTATGAGGAGTTGCAAATCAATCAGAGATAAGGCAAGTCTGGCCGTCGCCGCCAGCGCAGATACTGAGAAATAATGCCCCCACGAACAAGTTGGAACAGATGGATGAAGATTTTTGTGGAGTGTGGAGTCAAAATGCCACAACAATTCCTATGAATTACAGAGCCAAAGATGCTCATAACATACCTAGTACTGACTCATCTCTCTATACACAATGATTGGTTTTGCTTTTCTATATTTTGCAATCGCTGAAATACCTTTGCTCTATCTTGGACAAGAAAGAGATATCGGATAACGACGGACTTTAAACCATCTAATCTTAGTCCAACAGATTATCAGTATACAATCTTATTCCATCATATATTGCTATACATGTTTACTGATATTTGTGTAAGTATCTTCAGTCTTCCCCTCACAATCAACCAAGATACTTAATATCGTAGATTTGATCCCCCCACTTTGTATCATCTCATCTAGGCCATCATGATCAATCCAACTCCAACTAAGATGACACCTCTAGCAGAGAAAACAACAGCTCCACTTGATCCTAATGTTTTGGCTTCTTCGTCATCCGAAGAGTGATCGTCCTCATCATGGTCATGACCATCTTCGGGGATATTGAAAGAGTAACAAAATAGAACGATACAAATCAATATAATTCCAATGCCAATGGCATATTATGTACAAATATACACGAAGACAAAGCAAATAAGAAAGAAAAGTACCACTTACCATGGTCATGTCCATCGTGTGCGTCATCATCCTCACAAACTAGCTGCTCATCTTCAGCCCCAACAACATTACAGACATGCATAACACAACTAACTTCCATATCATGTAGACCCTCCTCGCTGGATCTTGATAAAGTGTCATGTTCACATCTATCATGAGTAACACGTAAGGTAAAGTAATGTGCCTTACATACATCAGATGAACAATCGGTAGCACACCCAGCATCAATCATGGAAGCATATGCATCATTTCCACTATTGTCTTCACAATTCTCCACTGGACAATCAACTGCTCCCTCGGTTGCAATGCGATCAATATCACATGGTACACATGTTTCATCATAATCATGAAATCCATCCTCGATACCCTGTGGTATGATATCTTCCGGACAATAATCATGGTGTGCTTGAACGATGAGATAATTCTTTGTACACTCCGGAGATGAGCAGTCGGCGGCACATCCACTACTCTTGAGAAATGCCATAGCACCAATCATTGCATCTTCATTCGAGCAGTTGATATCAAATCCTAATTCCCTGCAAGTTGATATACATAATAGGTGAGGATCACGAGTTACTATAATAGAGTGGCCACATACCATAGGTATCATATCAAAGAAGATATTTTTGCAATTGCAACAAAGTACAACTTACTCCGCCTCACAAGCACACGAGTGCTTATCCGACTCGGCCTTGCATGATGATGCAATGATAGATGATAGTAGAAGAATATTTATGAGCTTCATGATGTTGCCGATAGGTGTGAATATGTTAGCCGAGTTGTCTATTGAGCCACAATCTTTAGTAAAGAGGTAAGCTGAAAGATACCTGAATCTAGGATAATTATTTTTCCACTATCACGTAATCACGCCCCACCGCCCGCCACTCGCCACATCGACCATAAAAATATCTATTCTACTACAACATGACGATTGGAACATCATCCGTACCAACAACATGCCTATGCTGTGTAGCGGCGGCTTTGCTTACCAAGTCTACTACGGCTGCCGAGTCTAGTAGTCGAGCAATGGCGGAGCAACCTTCTTTTCTCTCCGTTTACACACCCACAACAAACGTCGATGATATTGCCGCCCTCGATTTAGGTAAGTTTATACCTCGGTTGTTTTTAGGTTGAGTTGTATTGTTTATATGATGTGTTTTTGCTCTCTTTACTATCAGTGTATGCTTACTCATATATCTCTTCTTTCCTATTTGCAATTTTAACAAACTATTGCAATTCTTTCCTAAATAGATCAAAGATCCATTGTAGCTCGTCTTGCTAAAGATTCTGAAACTGGATTAAATGAAGCTAAAGATATCTATACCAATGGACGTACAGGCGGTTTTATCGGTGCAACAATATCAAATGAAATGACGATCAAAAGTTTAAGTACTAATGCCCAAGAAGAATTCTTAGGAGGGTCACATTCCAAGACATATCTTAACTTTGTTGATTATTATGGTGATATGGATTATGCAGATAAGTGGATATCGGCTGCTTTTGGGGGAGAGGAAACAAAGTTTAGTGTGGCTGGTAATCTTGACTTTGGAAAGTTTGATGTAGAAGGAAGGGCAGGTGAGAAAATAATGTGCACATCATATGCACACAATGACTATGCATATCTTATACATCACATACACCTTTATACTCACAATATACTATACAAACCAGCGTCAATCAGGTTTGGAACTTCTCTATTAAATGTATGGATGTATGTGGTTGGCTTGCTTGAGAAGGCAGCACACAATTGCAACACTTCGTCTGATAATGCTGATCAAATTGCAAATTGGGATAAGGCCGTGGCTCTCTACACTGGATCAGAAGCTAGGGAAGATGGTAATGGTAATACCGAAGGTACTGGATTCTTCCCCTACACAATGACTCAAGTAGAGTGTTACAAGTTTGGTACATGCAAGAAGGGTGATCTATCTCCAACCAATATGAGAATCTTTGAAATCTTTAATAATGGGAAAGAAAATCTATCCAGTGGAAGTTGTACCCTAGTTGAAAACAATGCTCGTGTTATCAAGGAGTTAATGACCGTGCCTCTTGTTCAAGGAGTAATGAGATCCATGTATGCTCTTGACAACCAGGATGATTCTCAGGAGACGACACAAGGCATGGCTACTGCATTTGCCGGAGCTGTGTTGCCATTGGTGAATGAATGTAGTGAGGGTAGTGCCTACACTATCCATAGTGATATTATGCCAGGCAAGGCTACTTCGGGTAGTTATGAAGTTATTAAGGCGGCATTTGAGAGGAACTACAAATGTTTGGGTATTAATTGTGAAGATATCGGTGGCTTGGTAAATCTGCAGGGTGATGGTTATCTCAAGGGTGCCGAGGCTTGCAACGATATCAAACCAGTGACAAGTGGTAGTAGTAGTGGTGGAAGTGGTAGTGTGTACAAACCTCCACCCAGTTACTCTTCAACGAGTAGTGATGAGAGTACTCCTGTCAGTACTCCTACTAGTTCATACGGAAGTAGTTCTCAATCCTATGCTACAGGCTCAGATGGTTCGGACAATACAACTCTCTACATCATCCTGGCTGTTTGTTTTGGTGTACTATCATTCGTCTTCGGCTTCTTGATTGCTTGTATTTGCGTCAATGCGAAAAGGTCAGAAAAGGAAATAGAGTCTATTGATAAGGCGGTTGCTTCTACTATGTCTGTTACAGATGAAGAAAAGAAAGATGGCGATGAAGGATTTGTTGTTCCAGAAGAAGAAATTATCTAGTGCCTTTGCACAGTTCGAAGATAGAATAGTATTGAAAAATGTATAGTTCTATCTTGAGTTCATATTCGACTAGAGCCAGTATGATATAGCTTAGGACTTTTAATATTGTACATTACATATCCATCTCCAACGAGCCTGAAGCTTTTAAGTCAAGTTTCAGGTACACCACACATTTACATTCTGCCGATTCAATCAATACATAAACACTTGAATACCTAACATGACAATTATACCAACGATAAAAGTTGTGCTCTTGTACGAAGTAGCTCCAGACATGTATGAGAGCTGGCTACTAACTTTAGTCAAGCCACTACCACCCCAACCATTTGAATGAGAGCTCTTGCTTCCCTTTGTTGACTTACTAGACTTGCTATTCTTACTCGTTTTACTACTGGTCCAACTACTACTGCTATGAGATGAGTGGTGCCAGACAGGTTTATGACTATGTGGCTTATGAGGCTTTCGGCTAGGTCGCCTCGTTGGACGACGTGTTGGTTTCTCTGTTTCAAGCGGAAGCAATCCAATCTGAGTAGGTGATAACGATGGGCTTAGCGAGGGGGCTTCGGTGGGTGACAGGGTCGGAGCTTCTGAGGGTGATAGGGTCGGAGCTTCTGTAGGTGACAAGGAAGGAGATTCAAGTACATCAATCACTGGACGACGAGACGGCTTCTTTGACGGACGTTTGGTAGGCCTTGGTGTTTGTGCTGGTACTACTGGATTATTAGTTCTGTGAACAAAGAAGAATGTTAGACAGCCTGATATCTTCGTCGAGTATAAAAACAAGCATAATATTAGTACTTACGGTGATAACGTGGGTGACAATGATGGTTCGAGTGTAGGATGGAGCTCCTCAGGTCCAATTGGGGGACATTTCTCGTCGAGTGGATCGTACACAATGATATTAGGGCACCAAGTAATGTCTGCAAAGCACTTCTCTCCATTGATTATGCATTGGCAGTCTAAGGGAATCAGAAGTTAATTCCACACATTGGTCACAATCATATCCAAGAAGAGAGGGAGGTAGGGTGGGTTAGCATTGGTTAGTGGAATTGCAAAACCATATCATATGCTCAAGTCAACTCAATCCACAGCCAAGTGAGTATGTTGTCTATTACATTCATCACTGGTTTCACAGTCATAACATAGAATGCCTAGATCAAAGGGTGGGTTGTAACCATTGTGCACAATTAACTTCTGCTTACCTAAGCCAGAAGTGCAAGGTGTAGTACATGTGGTAGTCTCCCAAGTTTTTCCACAATAGTTGTAGTTGAGACGGGGACAAGAGGTGACGTCTGCAAAGCACGTTTGTCCATCCTCACAATCTGAATCGACCCCGTTGGGACAAGGCCTGTCACACGTGGTAGTTTCCCATGTATCGCCACAGTAGTTAAACTTTGAACTTTGTGAATACCAGCAATCTCCTGACTGGCATCCTCCACCACAGTAGTCTGCATCTGTACCGCAGAATCCATACTGTGAACAGCAATATCCCGCCGAACAGGGTGAGTCGGAGTCACATGAGCCGTCCCCTTGATCGTATCCTCCGAGTTGTCGAGATACTGCAGCACTACTACTTGCTGGCAGTATCGTCGTCGTTAATAGAAGTGTAGATATACTGAATGTCTTCATCCTGATATGTATAGTATGATATTTGATATGAGTATGGTACTCCTTAAAGTGGATGTATGATATGCTCGTTGAAAGTCTGAAGCTCGTCCTCGAAGTAAACTTCCCTATCGACAACAAACTTTATGATACGATGTTGATGGTATGCTACTGCAATTATGAGCTATGAGCACTCAATATCCAACGAACTAAATTGTGAAGGCTCATTCTTGTAGGCCAGCCACGAGTGATGCTTCTCATAAAATCGATTCGGCTACTCCCATAAATCTAGGATACCATTCCCCCAAGAAGGATACCGAAAGCCAAGTACGAAATGGCACGAAGATTTAATTGAGCGTCCCCGGTATATAATAAAATAGTTGGAGTTGGACGAATGAGACCATAAACTCGGCGTGCCTTATGTAATTGTAGGATGTACCAGCCACTTCTGAACTCTCATCATAGACAGAGAAGATGCGGATGAGTGTGTATGAAATACTGCATTGTATAGAGTATCCTTGACCAGGCTAGAGAAAGTGCATAAAATTGGAATAGAAATTAGTCTTTCAAGTTCAAGTTTATATTTACAACAACGTCCAAATAGTAGTGCAGTCATAACATCTCTTTTCTTCTCACCTCCATTGGATAGTTGATATTGTACAGTAGTGTGCAATCTTATAGCACAGTACACTCCTCTCGCTATAAATTATGTATATTGTGTTTTAAGTTCCCCAAATAAGTTTAATCCCCAGTTCAGTAGTTTCTGTACATATAAGATCACTTTGAACTGAAACGTACCAAGTATATATCCCCAACAATCCAATGCATGTACTATTGTATAAAACAGCATCCAAATTTCCACCCCACCCCATAAT
>Ga0075437_11763_pt1 | contig 20113 bp, 14 predicted proteins | sample MintriMetagenome_FD_74266 | JGI IMG/M metagenome (GOLD analysis project Ga0075437, IMG submission 74266) | Marine eukaryotic communities from Monterey Bay, USA to study complex ecological interactions - Minidiscus trioculatus and... | ecosystem: Environmental > Aquatic > Marine > Unclassified...
AATTGTTCGGATTTTCTATGTGTGAAGGGAAGTGAAGTATCGGTTAGTGATTTTGCATGGTACAAAAGTAGAGAGTTATTGGCTGGGGAGTGGATAAATCTCGGTTCCATCTTCCCTAATATCCGGCTAACAAATCAACAAGACTACTCCGGTGTGTGTGTAGAAAAGGTGCCAAGGCAAGTCCGTCCCTTCCCTCTTTCCAAAAGTTTGCTCTGTACTACTCTAGTCGGGATAGACAGTACCCACATACCCCGCCCCTTTGTGTATTATTCCCAAAGCAGTGTGTTTCTAATAATAGTTGGGTGCATTCCTTGCACAAGACAACAGTGTTATAATCACCATCCCCAAAATTTGGCAGAGTCCTAACGTCATATTCCAAACATCCCAATTAATCTTCACCCCCAACACCCTCCTAAAACTAATAAATCCACTCCCCGTAAATACTGCAACATGTGCATATGATGACAAGAATCACAACAATAATTTAGATAATTGCAATTTAACAAAACCAACTTACAAAATCAACACCAATAGTGGAAATATATGACTCCGTGTAGGTATCATCGGCAAATCTCAATAAAAGACTCGATTTACCAACTCCCGAGTCTCCAATAAGAAGTAGTTTAAATAGATAATCGCTGTAGTTTTGTCGAAAGCATAGTCAAAAGATAATAAAGGAATATATATGTTAGAAATGGCATGAGAATTCTCGCACAAAAAACTGCATATCGAATCCTCCCCACCCCACCAACAAAAACAACCAAACAGTTGCAGCATTATACACCAACACCACTTCTAATATGTCGAGCACCCCTAATAACTGCTGTCGTGCGTCCTTTGCAATGGTATAGCCTAAAAAATACCACCGCTTTGGTAACATACGGCAAGGTCACTCGAGCAACAGAGATGGAAATATATAACATCAATGTATACTCGTAGTAATATAAAATTGTTGAGTAGAAGGTTTCAATACCATCTATTGTATGGTCATTACTCTCTCAGCTAATTGCAAGTAATGCACCACATCCGAACTCTTCTTAATTCAGCCTACATTTTCAACCAAATAATCTATAACGCCGGCCACCACTTTTTAACACCAATTAACTTACTATTCTGGATTCATTATTAATATTATTTAATATATAAACAAGGATCAAATAAGCGGCTTATCAAATTCCCAAATCTATCGAGTTGCAAAGTTGCTGTTCACTGTTCAAACGACAACATACCCTTATCTGCACACAAAAGATTAAGGATACCAAAAGGATACCGTACATTGGCTCTATGTATCTTCCTTCACTCTACATATCATGCTGCTCTCTCCTGCAGCCTTACTGGTCGGGCCTGCTTATCTGGTAGGTCTATTATATACCCATAATCAAGAGGAAAAGCTTTAAACGCCTGCCATTAAGAAGATCTAGCTTACAATCAACTACTCCTACTTTTTATATTCCTTTTCATCCTCAGTATCCCTAACATATACTGAATATATTACATCTCCATTCTCAAGATAATTCCGTTCTATCCATCTTTCACCATCAAACCAAACAGTATCTATATAGTTCACACGTCCTTTCAACAGTCCAAAGAACCCAACCGGAAGATTTGACACACCAAATATATTTGTTTTGATATCTTCATATGTAAATGTGAATACACCGGGGTTTACTGGACCAATATCTACCGAACATGAACTATTGGCTACTAATTCATTCAATCCCAAGACCCTTTTACTAAACTTTAATACGTAATCTAAACTCCCATCAGTTCCCATAAACTCTCCTATTCGCAAGATAACTGTTGAACCATACGGTAATTCGCCAGGAGCGACATCTCCCTTACTTTTATCAATATTACTATTATCAGTACTAAATATCATTCTCCAACTCTTATTCTCAACCTGTGCAACAAATTTTGCAGTACCGAAAGATGTTTTAGTATCAATTGGTGAATCAGTCTTATCAACCACGGCCTTAACATAGTTGGATAATTCGTCACTCTTCTCCTTTGATAGATTTTGTAGTAATATGTTTTGTTTCTTTATTGTTTCGAGTTGTGCAGATAATTCCTGTAATTCAAATAGTTCCTTAGGTTTGTCATTAGGTTTGTTTGTTGCTGGTTTGGAGGATGATGGAGAAGAGCTTTTACTACCAAAGCCTGATCCAGCATATAATTGTGTAGTCGTATCGTCTTTGCTAGATACAGTACTAGCAGTAGTGAAGACTCTTGAGGGTATTATCTTCGTACTCCGAGGTGATACTCTCGTCGGAGTTGATTGCGAAAGAAATGCAGGTTGATGTTGATTATTGAAAGATGTTGTCGCCCCATCGACTAATCTGATGTCCGCCGCCAACAGCAACAATAGAAGAAGAAGAAGAAGGACTGGTATAATCATGGTGGACGATGAAAGGAATAGAGATGTCATGGTTTTATGATAATAGTAGAGACGTGAGCTGACAACAAATTATTAATAACACATCACAAACCCCTTGCCCTTGTCAATTTTATTCCCTCTAAGAGATCGACAGAAGTGAGTTAGTTTAGTTTTAGTTTTAGTTTTTGTTTTATTTTTTGTGTAATTTCCTTGTGTAATTTCCTTGATTTTTTTGGCAATCGACAGAAGTGAGTTGGTGCAAATAATATGGTATTGTACCATATTTGTTCTTAGATGCTGATGAAGTTGGATAGCAGTATATTGTTTAGAGTTGCTACTTACCGAGGGCTAAGGATAAATAAATTGCAATTCCGTGTTTGCAAACCACACTGATAAAAAATATACACACATCACACACAAAATCAAGTAAACTATGCTCGAATTATTTGCCTCATCTGCTCTACGCAACACTATCACGCGGATACACAAGTCAAGAATAGGAGGGCGTCAATTCTCAATCTCTCCTCTCGGTAGTACCACTATTTCTACCCACAATTATTCCTCTTCACCATTAAAACTCTATACTAAACAACAAATAAATACATATGATTGGTATCAACAAATGAATGAACATGATCATTCTAGTAAACAAAACTTAGATCCGTTATCAATAAACAGGAGATTATACAGTTATTCATCAAAAAGTGACGGGGATAATAAAGAAGAAACGAAACTGAGAAGTACCTCTAACTCAAATCTCAGTTTCAAAGAAAAAGCTAAGACACTAGCAACCGAATACGGTGTTGCATTCACTGTATGGTGGACATTTGTATGGGCAGTAACTGGATTTGTAACATACGGCGCAATAGAAATGTCTGATGTAGATTCATTAACTTTGATTGCAAAATTGGAGTCTTATGTTGGGTATGATCTTTCTTCTAAGATTGATCCAAAGTATGGTAACATTGGCTTGGCCGTTGTAGTGAATGAGGTTTTTGAACCTTTAAGATTTCCTATAGTGATTGCAACGACAAAGCCTGTAGTGGACAGAATTCGTGCTTTCAGGGGTACAAACAGCTGATTACAAAGTACTAGTAGAAGACTAATATGCTTTTCTAATGAAGTCATTCACCAGCTGGCAGAGTATTCAAAGTTACCTCAGTGGACATCCAGGAGATGTCTGGTTTATGATATCCGAAGAAGTAAGCTCAGTGGGATAGTTTGTAGTTTAACACACCCAGCCATACACATAAACTTAAGTACGACAACCGACCGGGGGCGGCTGCTGCTGTTCTCATGCACAGTTGCTTGGATATAACTGTTACTTTCTCTCTAGGGTTATGAACACAACCTATTTAATCATATAAACAGCTCCACTAACAACTCTAACGACGGACACAAACAAAGGAGTACCACAAGAATATTATGTCTCAGTTAGTTAGTAAGGACTCCCAATTACAATAAAGTTAAAACAAACAAATAACAAATGCACTCAATCGATAGATAGATGATAGATAGCCAATCGCTGCTGTAGAGAATAAGCTCTAGCCTTCAAAGGAAGCCTGGATATACTGTTTAGATTGTCGTAGTACTCAATGCGATATTATAGGCGTATTATATGAGTATGTTTGTTGAACTTACCTACAATTGAACATAGGTATAGATTACCCCCAGTGAGAGATAAGGTTGTTAGTAAGTATTGTATTAGTATTATCTCCTGTCCGTGATTTACCTCTCTATTATGGGAGCAACACATACAAAGCCATGCGGTGCCTTTGCAGATGCGAAAGAGTTAGAATATATCTCTGCGCTGCATCAAAGCGGAAAGCAATTAAGAAAAGATGGCTCGATACATGGTAAGTGAGATGACAGACGTATGCAGCTTATGCAAGTCCCTTTACATAATATTACAATTTTCTACTTCAAACACTTAATCATATTGTGTCTGATTTATAAACACTCACTCCACTCCCTACTACTTATACACAACCCCATCACGACAAAGCTATTGATATCGTTCACTTTCTCATGTCAAGATATGGTATCAAAGTTACCGAAGAAGAAGTTAAAGAACGTATACTATGCTCGTTTGGAGAATGTTCTACACAGCAGAAAAGACAAGTAGGAACAACAAATCAACAACAACAATTATCAAATGACCAACAAAGAAATAGAAGTGAAGCAGAGTGGTCTGAATTTATAGATGTAATGTATAAGAAAGAGGAAGAGGGATTGGTTGAACCGCTATTGACAAGTTCAAGTAATAATAGTAATGATGATGTAGAGAATGGTCATGAATCTAGTGATAGTATACAAAGTGTTCCTTCTAGTAGTGAAGAAGACAACAAGGATGAAGGTTCAATGGATTTGTCACAAGTGTTGGCATTATTATTAATACCGTTATTACTCAAGGCCGAGAAAACTTTATTACAGTCAGAAGAAGAAGATACATCCCATTCTATTATGCCACCAAGCTTTAACAATGTAAGAAAACACACTGAACGGGGAGATAAGAACTGGCCAGATGCTGATTTGATCGATAATACTTTGCGTATGATGCTATGTAATGCTACTGGAAATCAAAATCCTCAACCATTAACCAAAGAGTTGCTGCAACAATTGCTTAGATACTACTTTACTGATGGAGAATTAGCCGACGATGAAAACCTTTTAGATGAAATGCTGAGCATAGCCAAGGGAAACAGTATCGAAAATGGAGTAGATGATGAAGAAATCATCTTCGACAAGTACGCATTGGCACGAGCACTCACACATGATGCACAAAGATACAATATTGACAATGAGAATAGTCAGAATACAAACTATGTTGATGTGTTTGAAACATACTATTCAACCAAGTCTGAGGAGAAGACATGTTCTTGTCTGAATGTTATAAACCCAATGAAGACAGTAGAAGATGGCAGAAACGAAGAAGGAGAGGAAGATATATCACCAGTACAGAGAGTATATACATGTCCATCAATAGATTACACAGCAGATACATTTAGATCAAAGGTATGTCTTTTGATGGTTGCTCATCATTTCTATAGTATCTTTGATTCAATATCTGACTACTCAATTTACTTCTCTGCTGCTATAAAGGGATTTGTTGTCCTATTGTGGGTGACTTGGCTCCTTACATTTGTAGGTTACCTATCGTCAGGCGGTGTACAGGCCCTAGCAACTGTGGCTTGTGATCACACTAAGTTTGGTTGTGCCATCTTGCAAGGTATTGTGAATTTCTTTTGGTTTTTGTTGGTTGCTAATCAATTCCATAGTATCTCTGATTCGATATCTGACCACTCACTTAATTCTCTACTACCACTTTAGGTATTGTGAATTGGCTTGCTATCATGCTACAACTGAGTGTTTTTGGAACAATCTTCATAGCTTGGGCAAGCATTGGTAGCTCAGTTTATCCCACTAATTCTCTTTGGATTATTGTTGCTATGCTTGCTGTGGTCGTTTTTGTGATATTGCCATATAGTATAGAAGTCGATGGTGGCGTGATCGTTACAACTAAATCGGGAGAGCTTGGTGATGGTATAGTTTATACTCTTTCCTTGATATGTGGCATTATTCTCCTTTGTTCGTTTCTGTTGAATATAGCTCAAAGAATACTTCCTAAAAAAGCAACACATGATGGGATAACGAAAAGATTCCTAACACCGAGCAACATTACTTTAGAGTGCCAAGTCAAACTTGCAGGTAGCTGCAAAGTAAACAGGCTCGTGAGAAATGCCTGCGAGATACATGCCACTGCCGAGTTAAATAGAGCTAGTGGTAGTGGTGAATCGTCAATGTTGACTTATGCAAAGGCTTCAGATCAACGAGAGACATTTGGCTCGTTCAAAGATACATGGCAAAAGATATGGAAGGGGAATCTGTTTGAGGAGGAGGGAATTTGGTTACCACACCATCTATATGCGGGCAATCTTATACAATGTGTTGTCTGCTTACTTCTAGGAGCTCTGTTTGTTGAGCTATATAGATTTGAACTGTTTCAAGACGGACTTAAGCATCTAGATCAGCTCGGGGTATCAAGAAGTCGACTCATCATTCCATTATTGTTTGGCTTTTGTTGTGGTGAGATTACAATTATTATCATCACTGTGAACTACATACCCTCGACGATAAGAACTATATTACAGTTTCGGAGCGGAGGCCTTCAATCACTACACGATAAGAAATTCCAAGTTCTACGATTGGCCGTTGACAACTCAACACTGTTATTTGGGTGAGTGTGTACATAGGTAGTTGTTATCAAGAAGGAGTGCGATCACGTTGTGTATGATATTAACACTAACCAACTGTTCTCTCAGGAGTATCTTCTGGGGAACCTTCTTCACGTCAATTATAATTGGCGTCTTTTGGACTCTTCTTCTTGGCATATGTCTGTGGCCTGACTTCGCCTCCACGATTCTGATACTATTTGCCAATATCATCGGCATCTGTATTACAGTTTTACTCAAGTGGTTGGTATTAATTTGGTTCAGAAGAAGGTTCATGAAAGGATATTATAGGAGATCGGTTGGACTAACAAACTTTGTTGGAGTTATATTAGAGAGTTGGAACCTAGGTCTGACAACGTCATATATGCTTCTGCGGACGTTCAAGCTTCTGATTGCCGCCACCCTTTTTATAGGAAGAGTCGACATACCCTTCTTATCGGAGCCTGCTTGTTACCTTGGACCGGTGGAGCTAGATCCATATCCTCTCATGTTTAGAAAGGATATACTAAGTCATGAAGCCCATCGTCATCCCTATATCGAAAGACTAGGAGTAATGTACATGTTAGCTTTACGATACAACGACTTCGGTAGTTACGCTTGCACTCGTTGGCGGTTGCTGTTTGTTTATGCTCTCTTACCTTGGATGAGAAAGTATAGAAGAAAAGGCGATAACGATATCAGTGGCAGTGACTTCAAGTTTGCAGCTAATCGAATGTGGATAGGACGTATGCCTCCTCCCAAGTCTTCAGAAGAAGAAGAAGAAGGTAATAGTAGGATACCACCATTGGACAGTATTGAGAAGTCGGAAGGAGTAGATTACTCAAGGAACGAAGACAAGTCCGAGGTGTTATTAATCGAATCACTTCAAAAACAAAATGAAGAGCTAAAGAGAGAAAATGAGTTGATCATACATGCTATGGTGGGAAGTTACAATATATTGAGCAACTCATGTCCACCAAATCTCTTTTAGCACATCTCCTTATAATATGAAACATGATTAGTTCTTCTTGTACACTTTACATCCTTGCTAGTGATTCTCCCCCCTATATGGGCATACTCTTATTCATTCTCTATTAGTTGTTACTTATACTCTACCTAAACTCACGGTACTCGTTTCTTTTTTTCCTATTTCTAAAGCAGTGTGCGGTGGAATTAGTATGATTGTATGGTGGACACTGGACGGATGGTATTTACAGAAAGTCATAACCGAAAAATGTCATAGTTCAGGAGATTCAGCCGGCAGTGAAATTAACAACTGTCGGCGATGCTGTTTCATCAGGTAGTGTGAACTTTGAGGCCTACTTGTCGTTATATTGTTGTATTGTAGGGTGTCCAATGAATGCTACAATACAATAATTATATATTAATAACTATATATCAATTGCAATTGTATGTGCGGTTGATAAATAATTTCCCTTTTTCAATAGTATGAAAAAAGAAACAACAAAGGATAAGAACAACAACAATAACATTATGTCTGCAGCTGTTGAATCTACTAACCCAAATGATGGCGATGGTTATTATAGGGATGCAGGAAGTGTTGTCTCTGCATCGTCTGGTACTACATATCATCATCCAGCATACTACTCTTATTCAAATCAACAACCGATGCAACAGTATCCTCCTCCCGATGGTTATTCTGCACAATACATGCATCCACCATACCAAACATATGCCCCATCATCAGGAGCTCCTCCTTTGCCACCAACACATCATCAACAGCATCATCAACCCCATCTTCATCCGGCTCCTCCACAAGCTCAGCCAATGTATTATGGCTCTTGGCCAGGTGGTGCAGCATCTACACAAAGTGCACCACTAAATAATAACCAACACTATGGAAGTGCACCCTACCAATCTATATTACCCCCCGAGGCAAGTGGTAATAACCGTAACAGACGACCATCCTCTGCGGGTGCGAACAATGTACTGCCAGTTGCTTATGGCATGTACGGTCAAGCTCAGAATGATAACTTGATATCAGCACTACATCACATTAAGAGGAACCCTAATGCAACCTTATTTGATATTCAAGGTAAGTAGATAGTATGCCCTTTTCTTTTTTATACAGTATTAGGTATTCATATCTCTATAATATCGCTTATCTCATTCATACCCATATCTATTATACCTCCTACCCTTCTCTAGACATCATCCCAGATATTGCATGTTTCGATGAGGGTGGGTCAAGATTCATTCATAAACGTCTTAAACTAGGTACCATCGAGGAGCAAGAACTTGCCATGAAGGTTGCATTGTCTGCAATCGAAGAATTATGGTCTCATCACTTCGGTAACTTTATGCTCCAGGGTATCTTTGAATTTGGTACCGATGAGATGAAGAAGGAGTTGATGGAGTATATTTATAACACCCAAGATGTTGCGGCACTTTGTGTGCACATGAATGGGTAAGTATTGTTTGTATTGATGTTTTGTGATATCTCTATTGCTGTTCCACAGAAGAATGAAACATCTAATATCCTCCGACCTTATATTTCATTCTACACATAATCATCATTACAGGTGTCGTGTAATACAAAAGGCTATTCGCTGTCTTGCCCGAGAAGATGTCTCCAAGCTTATTCTCGAGTTTCATGACAAGGTAATTCCATTCACCCACGATCCCAATGGCAATCACGTTATTCAACGATCTATCCAAGTTATGAGTTCCTTTGCCAAGATGGAAGAAGCTGCTAACAATCCTGACATTGCCTCAAGTTTATCTGATCAGATGCAGTTCATCATTGATGATATTGTAAACAATACCGAAAGCTTATCCTCCCATCGGTATGGTTGTCGTGTAGTCCAGCGTGCTATTGAGCATTGCGTTGATGATCAGAAGAATGAAGTCCTCGAGAAGATTATCAGTTGTCACAAGAGCCTCGTTGTTGACCAGTATGGCAATTATGTCATTCAGCAAGTATTAGTCTGTGGAAGTGAAGATCACCTCTCAGCCATCCTCAAGACACTAACCGAGAATGATGCCCTGCTTAAATTCTCCAAACATAAGTATGCTAGTAATGTCGTTGAGGCTATCCTTGAACATGGTAAACCCGACCATAAGGAGACAATTTTGAAAAGTTTGTTGAAGGATACACGTGCCGAGAAAGGTGGATACTGTTGCGTTATTGAGCTATCAAAGGACTCAATAGCTAACTATGTGGTCAACAAGGCCATTGAAGTTAGTAAAGATGAGCTCCACAAGGATCTCTTTGAAGTGATTGAATCAAGCCGACCAGAGTTGTCCAAGTCTCAGTATGGTAAATACGTGTTGCAAAAACTTGACAAATGCAATTCGCGTAGGTTGAGTAAAGATGAATGATGCCCTTCAGTTGTGACGGGTTGATATATGTTTTTCGTCTCCCTTTTAACTTAAGGAAAGGGGAAAATAGAGAGAAAGAGAAGTAGATTTGAAGTAGATTTTGAGAGGTCAAGTTTTGATAGAAGGAGGTTTTGAATATAATGTACATTAGTAGAAACGTTGATAGAACATTGATTGTACTTACTTTACACTTGTAACCTTGGTAGTTGTCGGACTTTTGTTATTCGAATGGAATATCATCCATCAAGTTGTTACTACCCTTTGGTAACAGAATGACTAACCCATCAAGTTCTTTGTTCAATTTTATTTGACAACCTGGTATTAGAAGAGAGACACGGCGTGTGAGAAAAGGTGCCTCTTTTGAGGTATAATGAATACGAACTAGACAAACGGACTTACCCAATCTAGAAGTTATCTGCGGCTCAAACGCCAAATCAAGCATATCTTGCTCAGCTTCCGAAGGGGGACCAATCTTATCATGATGACTTGACCTGCTTGATTCTTTATCATCTTCACTATCATCTCTTTTAGAACGAGGACGTACCGATAGTAATGTTTCATCATCTGGAGGTGAAATCGTATCATCATACCAATCTGGATGTATTACCACATGACACGTCGAGCATGCCATAATACCAGCACATGCACACTCTAAGTACTCTCCCAAGACATCACAATTCTCACTTGTACCAAACTTGGCAACATCTGTGAGTGTCGTACCTTCCATTGCTTCTACTTGAAATGCTCTTTCCATTGAATCTATTATGGGAGGTGAAGTACTATCTTCTTCTGGAGCAGGAGACCAACCAGTGGATGGTAAACACCAAATCTTTACCTTACTCTTTCCTTCTTCCTTCTCCAATTCTAATTTGACCGATGCAGCAAGTGCCTCTAAGCCTCCGTCTTCATCTACTTCATACCGTCCAGCTAATGCTTTAACCATACTAAGTAATGAGGAAGGTTGTATACCGTTTTGCAATAGTGCATCAATTACCCCATCAGAAACTGCTACTGAATATCCGAGAGAAGTTAGAAACTCTTGAGTTTGTTGCGTGGGTGTTTTTTGTATATCATCTGATGATGTTGATGAGAATGGCCTGTGTAATTTTGCTATCGAATCATTGAATTTTTGTACATGAACATGCGATTGTTTTAAGTCTAAACACCTATTCAATACAGCACGCCGCCGCAGTGCCGCACTACGACGAGATATCCCACACCTTAATAGAGTTCTACTTGCAATCATTCCAGTATATCATATGCAATTAGACCTTCTCCTCCTATCACCTCTCAATTAATTGAGGCTCAGTGCATAATGGTCTCATTACTACTTTTTTCGCTGCATTGTTTTGCTAAGTACAGTAATACTGTCTCTTATTCATCATCAAACAGATACAATATGTCATCAGTGAGCGGATTAGCGGCCTCTATACGTTCTGCAACCGAGAGTGTAAACTTTGATCTGGGTGGCTGTGATGTAAGTATATTTCTAGGTTTATAGGTAATGCATTGTAATTTTGCATAGGTACTGACTCATAATTTGCATTGCATGTTTAATTATCTATACAAACTCAATCACATTGCAATATTGTACCCAATATACTATCTTATTCTATTATTATGTTTTATAGGCTGCCAATATCAAAACAACAATCAACGATGCTTTTTCTGAACCGTTCCAGTTGGATTCAATGATACGTATTACTTTTGTGGTTGGCGGAGGTAAACTTTCCAGATCAAAGTACGATCCTAAAGGTGAGAATTCCCCATATTGAGTTTGCATGTTTACTTGTTCAATTCAAATTGTTTTGCATACGAATAAGCATAGCTTATACTTTATACTTTTACTAACAATCTGATTTCCCTAACTGCTTGGATATATTTAGCTGGGTTGCATGTTACAAATGCTTTGAAAGAGTTATCCTTTGAAGAAGATCGGGGAGCCAGTTGTACAAATGATTGTGCTGGAAAGTCCGCGTTTGTGTTATTTTATCTTTGAGTGCTTCATTTGAACTTAGTTTGCCTTTATTTGACTGCCCTTGCAAACCGAAAGCACTAACATATGTTTACAATCATCTCTCTTCATCTTCATAAACTGCGAAACGCGCATCCCAGGATGTTACAAATCTCAACATGACACTGGGAAGAATATCTTCACCATTGTAGTATTCCCTAAATTGGTTGATCAGGCATCTCCACAGGATGTTGCCGGAGGTGGTGGAGGGGAAGTATCGTATGAATATCCAATCCCCATACCATTATCCGAAGGTACTCCGGTGCAAAAGATTTTGCTTGCTTCAGAGGACACATTTCAAAAGATGGCACCAAGCATGTGTCCTACTTGGTCCGAGAAGAAGATGAGTAGCGAAGTTCTAAAGTTAGCTGTGGAGACATTGCAATCAATGGACAATAAAATGATGAAAGGAACGCCACTCTCGGATATTGAGAATGCATTCTACGATGAAACTGGAGGCGTATCCGCTATTGGAAACAAAGCTGAATGTTTGAAAAAGCTAATGCATCAACAAGTTGAGGATGGAAAGCTCATGCAACATGAGATTGATCGATTGCTATCTCAGGTCGAGGAGAAGATATCTAATTTTGATATTGATATTGACACAGCATTGAACAGGTCACAAGAAAAGAAAGTTGCAAAGCTAAAGGCACAAAGAGAAAAGGCTGTTGCTCGTAAACAAATGCTACAAGGGCACAGCGCTTTACCACCCCCCAAGCTAAAACACGAAGCGCAAATTCTCAAGCTGAGCAAGGAATTGCAGCCGTTGTTGAAACTAGAATCATCGACCAAGGGTAGACTACTCAGTATGAAAGAAACCAAGCAACTAGCTACCAAGGATGAGCTACAGGAGGAAATTTCAGAGTTGGAGGAAGCAAGTCGAGGATGGTTTGAGGACCCAGATGACTTTGAGGTGCGTTTACAGGCAAGTCGGAAGAAAACAGCAGTAGCGAGTAAAAGTGTAGCTAAGAAGAAGCCATCAGGAGGTGGCAAAAAGCCTGGGACTGGATCACGTTCCACCGCATGGCTAACCCCCGGATCAGGCGGAGTCGCAGCAAAACAGGCCGCAGCTGGCAAGAAGGCCTTGGCAGCCAAGAAGGCAAAGCCCAAGGGTGGTGGAGTCTTTGCAGCAATGATGATGGACAGTGATAGTGACAGTGATTAGAGGGCGAGCCTGTTGAAGAGTGAGCGATAAGGAGTGGTGGTATACTGTTGAAGTTGAACTGATACGAATATACCAATTCTATGATAGAGCAGGCGGTGGAGTACAATCACAGGTTGAGCAATTGTTCATTTCTCCCTATCTCTCATAAGCTTGAGTAGACACACACACCAATTGCTCTTGATTATATATCTTTTCAACCACAAATTCATATGTGCATAAATCTGTTATAAACTCTAAGCCATCTTGTATACATTGCAACCACCACCTGCAGGTATATCAAAACTCAGGTAGCAGAAAGAAGACTCACGAAACAATATACCTTGGGGTATATTGAACAATATATTCTTTATATTTCATTTAATTTACTCGGACTTGATTTGCTTCTTGGCAGTAGTGCCCTCCCTGAAACCATTCTTAAACCTACGAGTTAATGTCTTCATGTATCTCATACGTCCAGTACCAACAGTTCTACGACCCTTGGCCTTCTGTCCCCAATTATAATTCCTCATCTTCTTGGCAGGGTATCCACAACTAGAACATGTCTTCTTCTGGATGTGGTATGAAATTTTACCACAACGGCGGCATGCCGTGTGTGACTTATTATGTCTTTTTCCGAAGGAGGTGGTACCCTTAGTCTGTAGGTTTAGTGAGATAAGATGGGGGGAGAGGAGGTAAAAGGAGAGTTAGTATTGCAACTTAAAAATTGCAAAAGATTCGAGAACCAAGCTCCGTCGCCATCCAGGAGAGAAAACGCGTCAACAATGCTCAAACAAACCCTTAAACATGCAAACTACCACCCTCGTAACGAGAGGTTGGTATATATCTGATAATATGATAGAGATAAACAGCACTACATCCATTCAATCAACTTCAAAGATGTGCATGTGTTGTGTCTCTCAATTTCTGCCGCCACCGCCACAATTTTCTGCCAACAATGAAAGCCCTCATTTATGAATATATCCTACAACAACCAAATAAGTTAATTGTGTTCATCAGCAATAAGAACGCACCATCTTAGTTAGAAATAATTAGTTAGTGATGTTGCTTGTTGTATGTTGCAAGTTCGTACTTAATACGGCGTGGGCCCTCTAATGCTTTGTTGTGTTGAGGAAAAAAGCGTACTGTACGGATTACGTAGTAACACAGGTAAACTTTGCAAGAAACGGAATTGAGTGGTGGTGGTTTAGTTACCTCCGCCACAAAAAAATCACGAGATGACCTTGTCACGGGTTTATCACGGGGCTTAGACTTGCATTGCATGCTGACTCTTTCTCTCTCGAAGTGAATCATCGATAACAAGTTTTATGCAAATGGAGAGGAAGTACCTAGTATTAAGTAGAATACTATTGACCTTCTTGAGCAATCACATTTGCAGCTTATTATAAAACACAAGAAGATATAACATGAATACGTCAGCTACACTAAATTATGAAGACGATGACCGTGACATATCAAAGCAGGAGAAGATAGTTTCTCAAATGAATAGTGATAGTGATAGTAGTGATGGAGGCCAAGATACCTCAAAGCAGAAACAAGATATTGCAAACAAAAATACAGACGATCCAAAGAAGTATTGGTTATCAAAAGTGCATCCAGAGCTAAACACAGATAAGTGCATTGATATGAACTTCGATAGCAGGTTGAAAACTACAATTTTTAGTGGTTTAATGTATGTAGTTCGAGCTCCAATATCCAAAGGCGTGTCGGTTAAGAAAGTCAAGTGTGGTTACTATTACTACCCTAAAAACGGGGATGACAAATCAAACAGTATATCTACATCTGCAATTTTATGGATACATGGAGGTGGTAGGGTTATGGGCAGTGCTGGTGGTATGCTCGATGAAGTATGCTCCAAAATAGTAATGCAGTTCAATCTGCCAGTATTGAGTGTACATTATCGTCTAGCGCCTCGTCATCCATTTCATGCAGGTCTTGATGATATTCACAGTGGATATCATTGGTTGGTAGAGCATATTGCAAAAGAATCAGGAAGTAATAGTGCTAGAATAGCAATAGCCGGAGACAGCGCTGGTGGCGGTCTTGCTGCCGAGATATGCCAAAGACTTTATGACGAGCACAAAGCAAGTACAACACAAACAATTCCTCTTCCAGCGTGTCAGTTATTGATCAACCCAATGCTCGACGATCGGACTTGTCGCAGTGAACAGTTGTCAAGCATGCCTCCTCATTTGGTCTGGAATCACAAGAGTAACAGCTATGCATGGAAAAGTTACCTCGGACGAAAGTATAAGCCTGGTGACGAGATGATTCCCCAGTATGCAGCCGCTAGTAGACGGACTGACTTGTCCGGTCTGCCACCGTGTTACATATTGATAGGGGATTTAGATCTCTTTCATGAAGAAAGTAAAGATTATGCAACTCGTCTTGAGGAGCATGGAGTGGAAATTGAGTTAGACGAGATAGTGGGTGGCTTTCATGGTACGATGTCAAACAATTTAAATGACCAACCTATTGTAGATGCTTGGGCAAGATGTCATGCATTTAGCAAGAAGTACATTTTTGATTAACTTAAGTAGATAAAGTGTATTGTAAATATTGTCGTATAATACTCACATACTTGATGCTTCTTCATCATGTGATACAACTCATGTTTGCATTGTTGGTCGGCTAGCGGTTTGTTCTGATATCATGAACTGTACATGATATCTATCTCTTTTGTCTTGAATTCAAGCACTTCATTGCCCAGACCGCTCCACCGAAACCATTATCTACATTCACAACACCAACGCCTGGACTACAACTATTCAACATTGTTAATAGTGCACTCATCCCATTCAAGCTCATACCATAACCAACCGATGTTGGTATAGCCACTACTGGAACATCTACCAACCCACCTACCACACTAGGCAAGGCTCCGTCCATACCAGCACATACTATCACACATCCAACATTTGGATGGCGTAATTTGGGCAATGCAGAGATTATTCGATGCAGTCCGGCTACTCCACAGTCATATATACGTGTTACTGGTATACCCGAGAGTGAGAGTGTTACAGCCGCTTCCTCTGCTACTGGTAGGTCTGTTGTTCCTGCACATGCAACTACTACTGATGGTCTATCATTGTTATTATCAATACTATCATCGTCTTTTATGGAGTTTGCACGTACCGATATGATTCGTGCAGTATCATGATACTCTAATATACCATGTTTCAATGGTCCAATATCCACTATAGCATTGTATACATCTTTATCAACTCGTGTTGCAATGATTGCCTTAGATGCTGCTGATGTACTTATTGTTGAAGTATCCTCTGCATTTGCAAGCTCATTGTCATTATCTATAATTTTATTTACATTTTCTGCCATTGAATCTAATATGGAATGTATCTGAGAGGGTGTTTTACCCTGTCCAAATACCGCCTCTGGGAATCCAGTACGAGATGCTAAGGTAATATACATGAGATAAGTTTATTAGGTAATAGTTTGGTAAGAGATGATGCAAGAAGGATAGGATACCGACAGACAAAGCAATACTTATCTTACCTCGACGATGATCAAGATTAGCAAATGATGATAATATATCATCTGGAGATTGTGTAGATGTAGGAGGAGGAGGAGATAGGAGTGTTGATGTATTGTTTGTATAACATCTGATGGGTGGTAAAGATGATGATGGATTGATGATGTTGGGTATCTTTGCCAAAGAATATCGACAGCTCAAACATTGATACTTTTTGATGACCGCCGATGCCACCGATGATCTTCTTCTCCTAATAACATGATGTATACCTTTTAACATTGCAAGCTGAGAGTATGATATGAGAGATTGCCGTCGGCAAAAGCAATTGATCAAAACAAGGTACTTATATGTAGGTGAGCCAACTCAAAAAGTTCAGGCCGTGTCTGTTACGTTTCTACGTAAGGGCCTCGAAAGAGGAAGCCCGTTCAAATTTCGACAAGGAAATGTCTTTTTAGTTTTCTTTCAAATATCAGTCGTTTATAACAATCTTTCTTTAAGATACCTACTACCTTTATCATACTTGGGTACTACATAGACTAAAATAAATGATTACCTTTTGCAATAAAAAACATTTATTCCATGTTTTTAAACTCTTTCGATGCCGATTAGAAGAAAGGGGCTTTTGTGTGAAAAGGTATCTTCCGATACCGGTACCCTCTTTCTATATCTCTACAATATCTTAAATTTTATAGGTACTACTAATACTACAATATGTGATCACCTTTTGATGTGAAAACATTTATTACAACTCCGAATAGGTTATGAGTTTTTCGCCGTATGGGCTCAGCAAAATATCGAAAAAAACAAAAAAACGGCCAAAAGCCGCCCAAACACCAACAAAACCCCGCGCTCAAGTTTCACAATAATTTTACATACACCGACCTTCAATACTCAATAACTTATTGACTCTATTGACCCATACTCTATATTAAATTGGAATTATCAGTATTAACGAATATATATATAATAGAGAATATGAAGCTTGCAAATACAGTAGCATTAATGGCCGTATTGGCTGCATCGGTTGATGCCGAGGGTCTTCGGGTAAGGAAAATTAATATTTTTTAAAGATGAGCCTTCTTATAGTGGTGCTATTAATAAGGGCATGGACTATACCGCCCCTACTATCACAATTGCAATACGCGCCCTATGCCCTCGTTATATTTACGGGGTATACGGACGGCGCGCGTTTGTTGTGAGGGGCAGTGTATTATAATAATTACCTTAAAAATTCCTTATGTCTATTGCAATAAAAAACTAACCTCTATGCCCTTCTCTCTCTATAATTATAGGCCGGCCGTGACCTTGGATGGGGATCATCATCATCCTCAGATGACTGGGGATCATCCTCTAGTGGTAAGTCGGGCAAATCCGGCAGCGGCTCAGGTTCAGGCTCATCTGACTGGGGTTCATCGTCAGACTCATGGGGCTCATCATCCTCGGGTAAGAGTGGTAAGAGCGGTAGCGGATCAGGTAAATCTGGTAAGAGCGGAGGTTCCTCAGGCAGTGGAGACTGGGGTTCATCTGGCTCAGATGATTGGGGTTCATCTTCCGGTAAATCTGGGAAGAGTGGCTCAGGCAGTGGTAAATCGGGTAAGAGCGGAAGTGGATCTGGAGATGGATGGGGAGGCTGGGGATCTGATTCTGGTTCATGGGGATCAGGTTCCAGCGGTAAGAGTGGCAAGAGCGGCTCAGGCAGCGGTAAATCGGGTAAGAGCGGTAGTGGTTCAGGCTCATCAGATTGGGGTTCCAGCTCATCAGATGGTTGGGGTTCATCATCCTCGGGTAAATCGGGCAAGTCTGGTAGTGGATCAGGTAATTCTGGAAAGTCTGGAGGAGGATCAAGTGGATCAGGAGACTGGGGTAAGTTTAAAGACGTCGTAATTGTGTGTTTGTGATTTGTGCACATCTTATTCTCCGGTATCCCTTCTTCTCTCTTCATAGGTGGATGGGAATCTGACTCATCATCATGGGGCTCGGGATCCAGTGGAAAGTCAGGAAAGAGCGGCTCAGGCAGTGGTAAATCTGGAAAGAGCGGAGGTTCTTCTTCATCAGGAGATTGGGGTAAGCATCTAGTTTTAGATTTTGTTGTAGGCTATTTTATTTGTGCACATCTTATGCTCAAATTTTCTCATGTTATCTTTATATCACACATACATAGGTAATCCATGTAGCTCTTCATCTGGTGACTGGGGATCATCATCCTCGGGCAAGAGTGGTAAGAGCGGCAGCCGTCGTGAACTAGGAAAGTCAGGCAAGAGCGGTGGATCATCCTCATCTGGAGACTGGGATCCTTGGTAAGTCTATCCATTCTTCGACGTATAAATTGTGCCTTCGTCTTATCATCAATCGTTCTCACTCCTTACAACATTTTTTACTTTAACTTTAGCGGCTGGGGTTCATCTTCCTCGGGTAAGAGCGGAAAGAGTGGCGGTGGAAAGTCAGGCAAGAGTAAGTGTTCAATTTGTGCTCGATGCTTTTTGTGTATTTGTACCGATCAGATTCTCTAACTAATTTATTCCTCCGTCTCTCTATCTACCAGGTGGCTCTAAGGGAGGCAAGGGATCAAAGGGTTCAGGACATTGGGCAGCTGTAGGAGGCTGGGGTTGGTCTTCCAGTTCTTCATCATGGGACTCATCAAGCAGTGGAAAGTCGGGCAAGAGTGGCAGTGGATCAGGTAAATCAGGAAAGAGCGGGTCAGGTTCTGGGTCAGGTGAGTGATGTGATTTAGTATACCTCCATCTGCCGTGTCACACTCCATGCTCACATCATATGTTCTATCTTCCTTCTATCTTTCAACCTAGGTGATTGGGGCGGAGACGGCTGGGACTCTTATTTACGTTAGGTAAATACACAAGGTGATGCCCTAAAGAAGTTCCTCAAGAGATATAAATTTTTCCTTTTGTATCTCAAATACTCCATCATCGAACCCGTAATCGTCAAGTGCTATATGTCCTCCTGGACATAGACTACAGTTCCCCAAGTTTTGTGTTGTAGATATTACATATCCCGTGAAGTCTTTATAGAGAAATAGGGCTGTGGATTTTGTCCTTGCATAATCGAGGACATATCCTTTTGTTTACAGATCCCTATAGTGAGAAAAAGAATTCTAACTATAATAAAGTGAAGAAAATCTAGAAAACGTTGTAGCTATAACATCTAGAGATATTCCGTTAGTGTAGAGGACCTGTAATACTCAGCGTTCCCTCTATGGTAGTAGCTCGTCAAAAGCCTTGCAACACTGCATAACTTTCTCAACTTACGAGGTATGGCATTAGATACAAGATGTACATATTCCATGATATCGTTAGGAGTTCGCTCATCAGTTACTTGTATCTAGGCCGGCGAGACGGCGGGACATAAGAACCTGAAAAATGTGGAGGATACCTTCAGCAAAAAATGATAGTAAATTATCTTAGATACTCCTTGTTAGTGATGCGATGATATGCCACTATATCTATTCTTGATGTCTATTCTTCATCTATGATATGGAAGTGTGTTGGTGCCACCGGGAAGCATA
>Ga0075437_13909_pt1 | contig 20109 bp, 12 predicted proteins | sample MintriMetagenome_FD_74266 | JGI IMG/M metagenome (GOLD analysis project Ga0075437, IMG submission 74266) | Marine eukaryotic communities from Monterey Bay, USA to study complex ecological interactions - Minidiscus trioculatus and... | ecosystem: Environmental > Aquatic > Marine > Unclassified...
AGGATACCGCCAAAGGATACCTACCGGCCAAGTTTATTATGAGATGTTGCATCAAGGACATCAGGTTGCATGAGTTGTGTTGTTTGGTGGTGTAATAATATAGAGGATAAGTCTTTTATATGCCGGAGACTAATTGTAATATATCGGAAAGTGGTGCTGAAATGACGGCAGCCAACAAGAAAATGCACACATCACATAAACAAAAGAATGATCATTGCAAAGACGGTGCATGTGAACATAAACACGACGATGATAGTATCAAAAGTAGTAGTGATAATGTTGGTGATATCGATGATGTGAATGCCGTGTGTACAAATCTTGATAAAGCGAATATATCTAGTGTTGATAATAGTAGTGATGATGTTGATGATATCGTGGGAGGTATTAATGAGATAATTATATCCGATGATAAGTTGTTTCAAGATCCTCCGCCGAACAAAGATTGCCCGATTTGTATGCTGCCCATGCCGTTTGCTAGAGGAATGTGCGGAGTAGATGATGCCTATATGCCATGCTGTGGGAAGACTTTATGTCATGGGTGCATGGTAGCTGCGGATAAGGAAATAGATAAGGGAAAGATGAAATCTAGTTGCCCATTTTGCAGGACACCACTGCCTAAATCAAGAAAGGAATTTGTTGAGAGAATGAAGAAGAGAATGAAGTTAAATGATGTTGATGCATTTCATGAGCTAGGTAATGATAATTTAGCAAAGAAGGACATGAGAAAATCATTGGAATTGTGGAATAAGTCTGCTGAGCTTGGTTCATGCAAATCACATTACAACGTATCTGTTTCATATCAGAACGGTGATGGTGTTGAGAAAGACTTGGAAAAGGCAATACATCACTTGAAGCTCGCAGCTATTGGAGGACATGAATATGCAAGGTATAAGCTTGGTGTGGTGGAGTTTCATTATGGCAATATGGATCTAGCAATGAAACACTGGATTATTTCAGCTAAGAGTGGATTTGGTGACTCTTTGAAGGAAGTTGGAAAAGGATACAAACATGGGCTTGTAACAAAGGATGATTATGCCAAGACATTACGTGCCCATCAAAATATTAGCAATGAAATGAAGAGTGAACAGAGAACCAACGCTGAGCAGAAATAAGTTATAGAAGGAAGCTGTGTAGAGTAGAGCTCCTAAACTCAGTCTGATAAGGAAGAACATACAATTAGGGTCTTAGTAAAAACAGTTGAGGGAATTTAGTTATCAGGCACCGTATCTCGCTTTGTTATATCTTTAATTAGGTTTAACGCTTACTCTTCTTTCTAAACTGATACTTCAAACACCTATCAAGAATGGATATTCTCAGAGCAATAGATGACAATGATGCCTCGCTCATAGCTCTCCATTGCTTTGGAACAGAGGCATAAAGTTGCGTGGCTTGAGAGTGGAACCAATCATTTGAGATGGCATCTTCTAGAAGTAGGACACACTTCATAAGCGACTCTGGTCCTTGTGCATCCTTAACAAAGTTACGCCATTGCGCAGCTCCTTCAGCGTCCCATAAACCATTAGGAGTTTTCGATCCAACAGATCCCCGAGGCAGAGCAGCTTCAATAAGCAGAATAGCTCCCTTCAATTGACCAAGTAGCTTCTCATCTTGAGACGCAGAGGGTCGTGTAACTGCACTCTCGAATACATCAACTTTGGTGGCTTGAGGTGATCTAGCACGTTTCTTTGCATGCAAGAATTGGTATGCAAACATTGAACCCAATGCTGTTGGGGGTGACGCATTATTAGCATCACTAAAATCTTGAAGAACCTCACCCTGCACCTCCGTGTTGGTACTATTTGGCTCGACTACCCTATCAGGGGTTACCCACTGGTCGAATCGGCTACTCCAGTTCTTGTAATGGACGAGGTATCCATTGACCCTCTCAGTATCAGGATCTTTTGACACATCAACAACGACCGCATCCCAAAGGAATTTGCCCTTCTCTGACTCAACTAGGACATCTTCATCCTCAACAAATGGTGCACCATAATCTTGCTCTTCCTTGTCTTTCCTCTGCCTTTTTGGTGAGGGCTCAACATCTTCTGATTTCTGAAGGATATTCTCAAAGAGTAAAGTTGACCATGTTCGATCCTGAATAATCTTCTTTGCCTCGGGAAATATTTCATTGAGTAATTCGCTCAAGGGATTCTTACCAAGACATGTAATGACCGATGCAATCTCCTCTGGCTTGTGGAATCGGTACCATTGCTTCGTAGGTGCCGCTGGAGATTCTGCATCTGATGAAGGAGTACTTGAGCAAATGAAGAGAGACGATGGCTCAGCACTAAACACCCAATATGACCTCATAAAGGGATCGTTTCCAATAGGGATGGACTTGCCGCAAGCTAATGCTGCTTCCCGTGTCTTGTTCGCTCGGTATAAAGTATGACGCTCGGAAAGTAGTTTCTCCTTTCTACTCTTGTGTGCTGCCATTGCACAAACTTCATGAGCAGCAACCGAACCAGTAATAATGGATAAGTCCTTGTCGCTACGAAACTTGAGCTCTGATTGGAAGCCAGTCGGATTTTGAGGAAGAAACTGACAAGCAAGTTCATCAAAATTCTTACTCGCGTCCATGTGCTTGTTTCTGGCAGTAACAAGCTCACCGCCCACGCGCACCCTGACGGTAACGTGCTTAGTCTTCTTCTCCTCTTCCTCAGGCGGTGGAGCATATGAGAAATCCTCGGGAGGAGAATTATCAGGGATCTCGGCAATCATGTAGGTGGTTCTTCCATGCACGGCATGAGGGAAGGTCTCTCTCCACTCTTGTTCATTTGGTGCGCGGATCAACGGAGCTCCAAGAGCCACATCTGATAGCTTGCAATACTGACATACACCACGGCATCGAACGGCAGGCAAGTCGAGTCCTTTGCCCTGGCTACTAAGCGTTGCCTTTATAACTGTCGAGAGGAAGTCCTCATCGAATGAAGCACCAGTTGACTTGAGCCGATTACCAACACAATATCCCATTAAGGCTTCCTCTCGTTTCTTCTCACGTTTAATCTTTTTGGAGAAGATAGACTCACGCTCCCTCCGTGCTTTCTCTTCTTTTGTCATTACGATATCTTCTTTCTCTTTCTTTGATGACTTCTTGCCCTTATCGGCATTACCAGTGTTGCTACCAGCCTCGTCATCGACAGAACTAATATCCATATCATTGGGACGGTGTACTACAGTAGGACCACCCTTCTTCTTTGTAACAACAGGTTCTTCTTCCGTTGATGATTTCATCTCAATATCGACCACTGGTGGCTCCTCTTTCTCCTCCTTCTTTGATGGAGGCTTATCCTTATCGGCCATCTTCTTCATCTTACCCTCTATGACGGGCATAATTACCGATGGAATGTCATCAAAATTGACAGGCTTTGACTTCTCTTCATCAGACGCAACAGTATCATCGTCATGAACATCATTCTGGATAATGTTAGCAGCACCTCTATTTCTCCAGAATGTCATCATTTTGGTCGAAAGGTTTGTGTTTTCTTTCGCTTCAAGCTTACTGGCAAGCTCCTGAAGCGCCTCGCCTTGAGTACACTTGGTCACTAAAAGCATGAGTAACTTTGTCCACTCTTCTGCTGTAAAGTCTTCTGAAGAGTTAGTGAGTGCGACACAAGATGCCACAGTTTCTTGGAAGGTGCCACTTGAGAGTGCCGCTTGTGCTGCCTTATCACCAACGTAAGGATTGATACACCCAGGTATCGCACCCCCTACAATACCTGAATCACGGCCAAAGCTATAACCTGGACTTTCAGACAAAGCCTGGAGACAGCGTAATGGTTCGACTTTATCTCCAACAATTGATTTATCAACATCTTCAATTCCCCAATACTCAATGCGGCCAGAACTGGCAGATTTGATACAGTAGATGATGGAAGGCTTTCCGTCTTCTGAAAAGAGGAATTTACATGTTTGGACAGTGCCGCAGAAGGATTCATTCTTAACTGTGCGACCAAGACGAGGATCAGCGGTAAGCCAACTCCTACTTGCAGCACACCGAGGACAATACCAATCACCTTTTGGTACACGTTTAACGGTTGGCTTGAGTCGATTCATGTTATACTTTGCTTCACAGGCATCACAAATTAGTACCATGGAGGTGACATCACTTTCGTGGGAAAAGATACATCTATCGTCGTCCAAATGCTCCAGCTTGGGCCTATCCGTTGATGGTGCTAGGACCCAATCAAAGAATAAGCGCTCAAAGATACGACACATTTCCTCGGCAGAGTTGACAATGAGATTAGAGGAGTTGACACAGTTGGAGTTGTGGACAATGGTACGAACATGTCTACCCATATCAGCAACGACCTCCTCAATCTCGGGATCTTGATGGTTTGATGCAAACTTATTTCCAGCCTCTTGAAGGAACTTTCCAATGTCATATAATGAAATTGGCTTCATTACAGTTTCATAATAGCCAGGGTAAAGTTGAGGATCAACGGGATAGATAAACTGCTCACTTGAATTGGATGCACAGAGAGCACGCAAAACTGATAAACACCGACGAATGAGTTCGGGGGCAAGAGGAACGTCTTCTGTGAAATCATATTCCTTCTGCACTTCTTCCACCACTGCCACTTTTGGTGATGGTGCTATTGTGGTCATGGCCGCTTTTGCCAGTGCAGCCTTGTTGATGGTATCGATGGAAACACCCTCCTTGCGATGATACTTCAAGATTGCTAGAGCTTCATCGCCATCTGCCTCCTCCACCTTGTCAATGAACCGCATGGCATCTGACCTCTGTTTAAACCTAAGGCTCATCTTGGGAGAGTAATAGTTTCGATCAGAAACATCTTTTCGTGAACCTGAGGTCCGCTTAATCCTTCGGAATACCCAGCCATCAGGGAATCCTTTACCGGCAGGCTCTACTGGCAAATGCCCATCAGTTTCACCCACTGTAAGATGACCAGTAATGACAATGGCCTCTTGTTCTTTGGTCAACTTTGGCTGAACTTTCTTCGGTCGACCTGGTCCCCTCTTTTCTGGTGCTTCATCTCCTTTGGCTGAATCTTGGATTTCTTCAACATCCTCCATCTCTACATCTACAACTAAACTCTCAGGTTTGGATGATGGTTTGGCATCAGCTACTTCTGGTTCCTCCTTCTTCTCCTCTTCCTCCTTCTCAGTCTCACCAGGCTTGTCATCGGACATCGATTTGTCGGGTAATGTGGCAGTTTCAGAATTCTTCTTCTCTGCAGACTCATCTTCTTTGGGCTGTCCACAATTCTCTGTGGCTGAGCTTGGGACCGAAGCTGCTTCTCCCTCTTTCACATCAGATTCACTTGATTTCTTTTTGTCTTGTGCATTGCCTTCCCCATCCTCATCGTCGTCATCATCGTCGTCGTCATCGTTGGCATCATCCCTCAAGAGGTCTTCTTTGAGTTTCTGCGGTAGTAGGAAAATGGGGTGCAGTGGGGGGTAAACGTTAGTAATCATAATGCAAAAGACTTATCGAAACAATCAATAACTTACAAGTGCCGCGGCCATATACTCTTCCTTGGACTGATCCATTGCTTTAAACTGCTCCTTTGACATTTCATACATCTTTTGGAAACCCATCTTTTGTCGCTTAGGCTCTTGGGTGTAGTCGGTTTGATTTGTTTGAGAATCCTCAAGAGATAAAGAGGGACATTTCTCTTTCGTAGAGTCAAGAACTCGAATCGCCAATTGCTTTGCCTTGTGTAATTCAGGAGTACTGCTACCATTACTTGAGCGGTCAATGATAGTCAGACATTTCTCAAGATCGGCAATGTATGATTCTGACTCTTTCACTTCTGAAGACACCTTCTTCAAAGCAGATAGTGCCTTGGTAACATTGTCTTTGATGAATTCCATTGACGAAGTAGATTTGGACTTGATGTTGTGGAGGAAGAAGCGCCAATCAGATGGCACTGATGATGGTGAACAGGGAGTGCTCATAATAGCTCTCACAGCACGACTTCGAAGTTGATTAGTGTCGTGTTCTGGATTCTTGATACGGCCATACATCATAGCCAAAGTAGACTCTTCCATCTTCTTCCATCTCTTAGCCTCTTTTGAGTTTGGATGGCCAGTATTTCGATGACCTTTTGCCAAGTTGGCAGCATCAACTTTAGAGTAACCAAGATCGGTCAGCACGTCATAAATGATTGCCGTCCGTGCAATTTCCTTCCAAGTCCATTCAGTGACTGGCAGGCAAGAGACATCTTCATCTCTTTGTGGACCATCTTTTGTACCATTCTTACCGATGACCTCCATAGCAGCTTGATTCCTATCAGATGATAAGATTTTAGTAATACTGGCAGAAAGAAGCACAAGGCAATGATTAGAATTTGGCATTGATACAAAAGGACACATCAATATACTGCATACTATGATTACAACTCACTCTGGAGAAATAACCTTACACAGATCAATAGCAATTCTCTCGAATAACTTAATGGCATTTGAACGCTTCGGGCTGTCTGATTTGTCTGTTCTTAGACAGTCAAAGGCGTCCTGGATAGAATCCAAGGAAGGAAGAGTGCTGGAGAGAGCCTCCCTACGATAATACCTCAAGATTGCCAGAGCTTCATCGCCATCTGCCTCCTCTAGCTTTTCAATGTAACGCAAGGCATCAGCCCTCTGTCTAAACCGCAAGCTTAGCTTGGGAGAGTAGTAGTTTCGATCATACATATCTTTTCGTTGGCCTCCTGTCCGCTTGATCCTACGGTATACCCAACCATCAGGGAACAGCTCACCAGCAGGCTCTGATGGTAGATGTTCATCCTTTTCGCCCAAAGTAGGATGACCAGTAATGGCAAGGGCCTCTTGTTCTTTGGTCAGCTTCTGCATTGTGGCCGCTGTGCTCTCACTTGATGGGGATATGACTTCAGAAAAAGAATGAAGGAAATCCCATACCCTAATGACTTCTGGTTCATACGTTCGGGAGAGTGGAGGCAGCTTGGCATCAAATGGAACGAGAATAGTCGACGTGGAGTTATCAGAACGAGGTGCCTGCATTGTTCGGTCGATCTTATTGCCCACAACTTGTTCGGCAGCCTTTCGGCGACGTTGAAACTCTTTAGTCAAGCCCCTAACAAAGTTCATGACATTACGTTCCCTCATCGAGCACGCCTCCTTGAACAGACGATCATCCATCTGGTTATTGAGTAGTCCCATTCGCCTCTCGACTCGTTCCTGTTTCTTTTTGGTATCTTCCTCTTCTTTTTCGCGTCTTCTATCAGTTGCAAGCTGCTCATTGAGTTTTCGTTTAATCCCCTTCTCCTGCTCAAGCTTTGACTTGGCCTCGGAGAGCTTTGCTGCCCTGATTGCCTTCTCTCGCTTCTTCTTCTGTTGCTTTTGTAGACGAATCTTGGCCTCGAGAATCAACTCTTGCTTACCTTGAGATGATGATGATCGATTGGTATGGAAGACGTAGGACGGAGCAAACTCAGTGCCCGGTAGACCCTCAATTAGACGTTCCATCTTGGGTAAGAAGAAGGTATCACTTTTATCCATCATCTATGTAAAAGAATGGTATGAAAAGGAGAGTTAGAACTAGAAAAGACAACAGCTTTCAATATAGTTGACAAGGACCGACTCTACCAACTTACCGTTGCTGGAGTGACAATCTTCCTCTTGTTGCCTTGATTACCCATCTTGGCCTTCTCGTTCTTGACTGCAGAGGACATCCACATTGTTTCAAGCTTGGATGAATCATCTTTTGCCAGGAATGGATTAGCAGCAAATGGCGAAATGGTGGCAATTCGAGCATTAGCAAGGCCCACTGATGCATCCTTCGATCGCTTCTGGGCAGCCTCGAGCTTGTTCTGCATCTCAGCGAGCTTTTCACGAAGTTCAATCTCTTCCTCTGATCGTTCTTCTTTAACTATATCCTTCTTATCAGATTCATCTTTCTTTACTTCATCACCATCCTTGTCTTCTTTCTTACAAGTATCATCATCCATTTTCTTATCAGCTTCCTTTCCTGAGTCTTCTTTCTTATCCTTATCAACATCCATCTTCTTCTCGGCATCATCCTTAACTGATTCGATCTTCTTATCATCAGTGTCCATCGCCACAACGCCATTAGACTTCTCCTCACTCTTATCTTCTTGGCTCTTGTTATCATCATCACCATTCGTGTCGAGGCTATCATTCAACGGATCGTGAAGTATAGGAGGCTCAGAAGAGCTATCAGGCTTAGAAGAGCTACCAGGATCATGAAGTATAGGTGGAGATGAGCTCGTACCACGCTTCACTGGAGATGAGCTAGCACCACGTGTTCCATGAACTTTGCCTGGTACTTTGTTTTTCGCTGCTCTTTCATCCCTACGCTTCTTATTAGCTGCCTCGATCTTTGCATTAGCTGCTTCCATCTTGGATTTGACTTCATTGAATCCTTCTTCTCGAGCCACAGATAGAGCCTGCAGTGCTGAAGTATACATGATCTCGTCAATAAGTCCAAGAGAAAGAAGAGTTTTACCCCAGGCTTCCACAGGAGACTTTGCTAATACAGATCGAACAGGCTTTCCATTCATTTCTGTTACATATCCATCTTCTGTCTCGACAGGTGGCAGTCCTAGGATGGTATAGAGAGGACATATGGTGGTTGGTTAGTTACAAAGTACGAATCTTTGGAATTACAAGATAAAATAAACAATAATATACTCACCTGCCAACCCAGAAACGACAATATCAGGATCGGGATATGGTGCAACCTCTGTCACTCCATCATCATACTTAATCGTAATATTACAAAGTGCCTCCTGATTCTTCGATTGTTTCTTAACCTTGGTAATTGTCCCACCATACATTTTACACTTGTCAAACTTGACACTCACTCGCATACCAGCCTCAGGTAATCCCGATGATTTACCCTTCTTGGATGATAGAGGCACGGCTATGGCATCAACATCACCACTCAAGTGTGCAGCGGCAACGAATGGATCGAATGGACAGGATGGTTCATTAACCTTATCTTCCTCAACACCTTCACCCCATGTAATACGAAAGATGGGACCACTCCCCAAATTATTCTCATCTACCAACTTTGGTTCTAATTTTTCCAAAGAAGACTTTTTACCACCCTTCTTACTCTGTGTAGCACGACGTTCACGTATCTCATCACCATCAAGTATATCACATCTCAATTTAATAATACGTCCATGTACTGGACTGAATTCGAATCGGTCACATGAAAATCCCACGGGATATATAGCATGTGGATTTGAATATAACGTTCCGTCTAATGTTGATTCAGTAACATTTACATCATATTCGGGTTTAACCCGACCAAAGGAACGCACGGTATGGGTGGATGATACTCTATGGGGTAAAGTTGATACCTTGTTTTGAAGTTTCGATCGTGCCGCTTGTGCTGCCTTGACATTATCGGATGATACCTCGGGATGATGCAGGACGGGTGGTAACTTGGATGATGGTGAGGAAGAAGAAGAAGACTTTTTATTAACAAGATGACCCTTCTTCGGTCCTGGTTTCTTACGGAGAGTACCATCCTTGTTGACGGTTTGCCATGTACCCTTGGCTGGACCTCGTTTCTTCTTCTCCTGCTTGACAACTGCAGTACCATCATTTGCCTTGAGTTTCTTAGTGCTATTGGTATTAATATTGGGTAAGTTAGCTGCCACGGCCATGGCATCTCCTCCTCCTCCGTCCATGCCGCCAGGTTCAACAATGGTAGCAACAACAGCAGATGAATCTGAATCCGAATCACTCTCATTACCATTGGTAGGATGAGCCTTGCGTTTCTGTTGTGTCTTCATATTCACTAGAGGTGTATCATCATCATCAGATGAATCATCACCATTCTGTGTAGTTAAATGTAATTCCTTACCACGTGATGGTGCATTTGGATTATGTAGGACGGGAGGAACACTCTTCTGTGTTGTAGTAGAAGTTGTGGCAACAACTGCTCCATTAGCAGTCATAGCAGACGAAACAACTTTAGGCTGCTTCTGCTGTTGTTCATCATCACTACTTAAACTATCACCCTCACCTCGTGGTGGTCTAAATGTTTTCCCACGGGGTACAACTTCAGCTGCTGCTGCGGATGAATCATCATCTGAGTCTATACTATCAACTTCACTTGATGAAGCAGCACTACCATCCTGCTGTTGTTCAAAGGATGTATTGTTAGTAGACATCATACCCATACTTGGTCGACCGTAGCTGTTGTACCCTGTCGATTGTTGTTGTTGGAGTTGGGGTGGTTGGGGTGCAATATTTGCGAGATCGGAATCATCGCTATCGCTATCTGAATAGTCCATTGTCTGTTTATTGGATAAATTTTAGGTTAAAGAGTTGGAGGAATGATTAGTTGAAGTAAATACATTGCAATATTAAAACATATTGATATGCCCTCATCGACATCATGGCCCACCCCCTTCTCTCCTTGCCCCTCTTTATCCTTGGCATTGCTACATCTTATTATAGCCAACCAAACAATCAGAGGGCGTATTGCAATACGTTAAGGAATTTGAGGGTTGCGGTGGTGGACTTAACAACACATCACTATTAAACCTGCCTCTCGGCCGGCGCCATACCTCATCCATATGAGGCCTATGCCTGTGTATCCACGGTATCATTATCAGCATCAACAGCGGGGTATTGGTTTACTCACCTGTATCGTTCTTATTGCAATGGTATACAGCTGGTTGATCTATGTGTTCTTTATGATGTAAAATGGAATCTAGTTAGCCGGCGCTCTATCACGGTGGCTCCTAACTAATTTATTGCGGTATAATTGTGCGGTATATTGTTAATGACAGTCTAAATGCTATTGCAATAGGCCGTTGATTATAGTATTAGAGACTTTATCTATATTGTATGTTCAGAACAACAAATAGAATATGAATTTTCAATTTCAGATCAAACAACAAGAAACGCACATCCATAAAACAAACACACAACCTCAACTTCGAAAAGATTCATCTATCAAATGAGCTTCTTCACCACATAAATGTTTTCATCTCTCATATCTTTCTCAAGGATACCGAAAAGGATACCGTAGAAGAGTGTCTTCTTCACAACTCTCATCACTATCTAGAGATGGTTGGCTGGATCGGCAAGAGGTACATTGTCTTATGAGTTGTAGCACACCGCCAATAGATGAGTATTTAAAAGATGATATTCTTGAGTGCAGGAGTGTCGAGTTGTAAAGGGGGTGAGATACTGAACGAGAAGATTTGCTCATATCATGTGCACAAAAAAAATGACGAAGTGTACTGTCCATGGCTATGGACAAACAAGATTTTTGAAGAGAGTTAGTAAGCTGATTTTGGAAGTTACTTCGAATCGGAATTCATTATCCTTTTTATTTTGTATCCCTTGACTTTTGCAATGATTTGGTGGTATACAGTACATCTAGTAACGACTAATTATTCATATACTCCATCGCTTTAGTTCTTCGTCAGATAGTTCAATCACTTTAGTTCTTTGTTCACTTTTCATCTCATCTATAGATTGTTGATACGCCCGCAAAGTACTTGCATATTCGTCTTTTGTTATATGTCCGGCTTTGTATCCTTCTCCTACATTTTTCAATGACGGTTCAAATCCACTTCTTGCTGCAATCATAAAGTGTTTCATTGACGATCTTTTGATTGCAATATCATAAATGCCAAGCATATGCCTAGCTAATTCATGCCCTCTCAGTGCTGCATGCTTGAAATGGTATAGAGCTTTTCCAAGATCTTGTTCGACTTCATCACCAAATTCAACTCCTTCCCCAGATTGATAAGCTCTAGCGATTCGAAAATGAGCATCACACAGTCCAAGATCAGCCGCCCGATTCACCAAATTTGCTGCTTTTGTATCATCTTGAGATAAGCCCAAGCCTGCCAAATTATAATGTCTTCCTAGAGTGTATATTGCACATGGGTCATTTAACTCAACTCTTCTCTCCATCCTCTTTACGATTTCTTCATCCGTAGAAGGTGTCGGTGTTCTACAAAATGGGCACAAATCTTTCATATTTCCCTTCTTTACCTCTTCCTTTGCTGCCAAAACACATCCTTTACAAATTAACTTTCCACAACACGCTTGATATGTTTTGTTTATCACAATACTATCGAAATTAACGGCATATGGCATGGGGAGTAGGCAAATTGGGCACTCCTCTTTGGGTGGGGGGTCCTTGTATAATTCATCATCAGATTCTGCCGCTTTACAAAAGCTACGTATGGCATCAAAGTTCCTGCTCCTGCTATCGTCTGATGCACCATCTTTTTTGCAATGCTCAACATTTTGTTCATGATATGATGTGCACATCTTATGATCGCCGCCGCCACCGCCGCCACTGTCACCATCTCCGCTACTCTTAGCACAAATATCATCAGATGTACTGGACTTCATTTTATCGTTGCGTAAAGACCACTAAATCTCAAACTCAAGTAATGCTAGTTTGGCAAGCAAAGTTCAGTGATAAATTAATAAATAACTAAAGTTTTCATACTACAATTCTACAATATCAATGTTTTCATTTCTGAAACTCCTTTCAGAGATATTCAGCTAAGGATACCGACCGCCGAACAATGAAGAGAGGTCAAAGTATGCGTGATGAGAGGAAGATAGTGAGGTGGCTTATTATTGGCCAGAACATGTGCTCATATCATGTGCACAACAAAAAATGACAAATGTTGATAATACCTATACTAATACATTACGCACATTACTTCTTCTTCTTCTTAGAACGAGTAAATGCCCCCTTATATTTTGCCATATGAGCAGCACGATCTTCTGGACTAAGCGCAAAGACATCACTTGAGGGTGAACGAGTAGCAGCTGAAGCTGCTCTGTGAACACTTTCCATCTCATCATATGATTCTTTGTATGCACGTAACGTTGCTGCGTACTCCTCTTTTGTAACGTCGCCATCTTTGTACGCTAATCTAACACACTTCAAAGAATCAACGTATCCGCATCGTGCTGCATACATTACGTGGTGCATTGCCAACCTGTTATTTCCCATCCCTTCTTCGATACCACCAAGGCCATGTCGTGCATTTTCATGCCCTCTCATTGCTGCAATCTCAAAGTGATGCCTTGCCTTTTCCGCATCTTGCTCAACACCTGCACCCCGCATATATGCATCTCCTAATCCTGCATGAGCCTGAATCGACCCAAGATCTGCTGCCTGATTCCAAAGTTCACATGCTTTACTCAAGTGCCGCGGCAAGCCCCAACGTCCATTATAATACTGATCCCCGAGCGCATAAAATGCATATGCATCCTTTAGTTTCATCCTCTTCCTGCACCTTTTCAAATCTTCTTTATCTGAATGAGAGTTAGGCACCCTACAAAACAGGCACAAATCTTTCATCTTTCCCTTCCTCATTTCTTTCCTTGCTGCATCGATGCATCCAGTACACACACGTTTTCCACAGCAGAATTGGTATGAAAATCTGACTTTCCCATCAAGTTCTCCACTAAATGGCATAGGCATAGGAAGGATGCAGATTGGACATTCTTCCTTTGGAGGAGGGGGCTGAAACAACTTTTTGTTTTTAATCTCCTCTTCGTTGATCTGTTTATATAACTCTTCTTTCATCGACTCGTGCTTAGGATGATTCATAATTTCTGGATCAGACAATTCCATAGCTTTAAACATATTATCAAAGTAATCCCTTTTCTCAGAATAAATACTACTAATTTCATCTTGCACATAATCAGTAAATACACGTTGATTTTGATCTCCTTTTTGTGCTACCTCGGCTTGTTTAATGGCGGAGGAGACGACCGCTTCTTTATCAGATACATCTACCTTTCCAATACCATCAGCAATATCATCAACATCTACACCATCTTTTTTGCAATGCTCAACATTTTGTTCATATGATGTGCACATCTTCTGCTCATCGCCGCCACCGCCGCCGCCGCCACCTCCACTACTCTTATCACACATAACAGATGATGTACTCATTGTTGTAGCCGTCCAGTACTGATAATAGACACAACAACTGTAATAGACAACTCAAATCAAGTTCAAACTTCAAACTCTAACAAAATCAGTTTTCATGTCGACCTAAAACTCCTTAAAGGATACCGCATACAAATCTAATTAAAAAATGCTGATCAATTATCAATACAAACATCATCTCGCGTTGATATAGGTACTTCCTGTGTTGTAGGATATAAGATGATGAGTAGTATATGGCGGCTAATATCTCTCTTGGCTTCCGCAAGTGTAACTGTGGCATTCATACATTATCACCCATTATCTCAACATTTGCATGAAAGGAATAGCATTGTTATACTATCAGAGAAGAAATCAAGTAGTAACAGTGATGACTTTCCAACATGGTTAAAAGCCTTGACTAAATGGGATACTACTACTCAAGATACGACAGCTACTACTTCTCGTTCATTTCCATTCACAAGTAGAAAAAAGATATGGGAGGAAGAAATGTCACCATTGGTAGCATCACTATCAGGTATGGCAAATATAGAAGCATTAGTAAATGTTGCAAATGAAACCACAAATATAGATGATGATGAGATGGATTTGTTACCCGATATAGATGATTTGAAAAGATCACTATTATTTAGTGATAAGTCTACTACAAAGAATGGTAAAGATGGGGGTAGTAAGGAGGAGGAGAAACAACTATTCCCTTTCCTTGATAATGCCTTGAGATTTGATGAGTTTGCAAAGAGTTTGAAAGAACTGACTGACCTGATCCCATCAGAAGAGCAAGGTCTCAATGTTACATTTGATGAATTAGTATCACTTGTTCCAAACAATGATCTGTTGTCGGGAGAAGATATGCTAGATGAGGCTTCTTCCAAATCAAAGACTTCAGTTGTAGTAACTCCCGAAAAGATATTACAAGAGGCTACACAAAGATTAGATTTTCTAATCAATGGTACAAGTTATGCATTCAATCCATCGGCTTTTCAGTCTCTAATAGTCAAAGCTAGTAAGGCAGTAGAAACTAGTACAAGTGGCACCACCACTATACTTGAACAAGCAGGTAAAGCACCGGCGGAGTATACTAGAGAATTGGTTGCATATGCCAATGATGTGATCAATGATGGGTATACACCATTATTTAGTAACTATCCATCAGTAAAGAGTATACCCATCGAGCAACAGGGAAGAAAGGTTGTCAAAGCAGCTGAATATGCAACACTTTCCAGTGCTATATATGAAGAGGATGCACTTCCTCGAACTCATGCCGTTGGGCATAGCGTTGTTGCGCAGGGAAAGACTGCAGATATTGGTTGGATGATTACTGATAGTCTACAATATGAAAGAGACTATACATCAAATAAAGAGAGCGAGAAGAAGTCAACATTGGTTAGAACATTTGTGTTGCGGGGGTATGACGCGTCTGATGAAGAAGTAGATAGAGAAGGGTTACTCAATGTTATCTGTACAGCGACTCCAGTACCTATACTACTCCGGAATGAAAAGCCTATGGTACAAGTACATGAAGGAATGCTCTCAATGGCAGAAGAGCTTTATAAGGAATTTGAACTGTACATTGATATGACTTCACCATCACACAAGTTTGTGTTTACAGGACACAGCATTGGAGGATCTCTCGCTATACTACTCATGATCTTGTTTAGGAAAGATCGTGGAGCTAGTTTTGTGAAGCAGAATGTACTCCGGGTGTTTACATTTGGATCACCTCCAACCTTTGAGATACTTGATGAATCTAAATCAGCAAAGTTGAGTGATTCATGCTCGATCCTTGACGCATTTGACTTGCCAACTGATATTGTATATTCATATAATCAGCCGTGGGATCCTATACCACGATTATATACAAAGTATGATCCTCTGTATCCACTCATTGATGATCTCGGTGATGACGGTTACACTCCATGGGTATCAGGACCGCCTCGGACACTTCGACCTATATTGAAAACCATTTTAGAATCATGGGAAGGCTGGCCTCAGTATAGAGATAACGCTCGTGTCAAGTTGGGTCAAGACTTTAGAAGTGTTGGTGAACAGTACTTGCTATTGCCAGAGGTAAGTCCAGAATCTTCTTTGTTATGTCAAGTATGTTCATTTACCCTTCTCAACACACTACTTACTGCAAAAACACATAGCCTATTCGATTTCTAACCGATAAGCTAGTATCTGTGAATACCCAAATGCCCGAGATTGATAATATTGTGCAAATCTCTTCACAAGAGTTGCTGCCAGCGCTTGAAGAAGTATTTCTACTTGATACATTTGCTATTAGGTAAGCAGAAGTTAATTGTGCACAATGGTCACAACCCACCCTTACTGTGAAACCAGTGATGAATGTAATAGACAACATACTCACTTGGCCGTGGATTGAGTTGATTTGAGCATATGATATGGTTTTGCAATTCCACTAACAAATGCTAACCCACCCTACCTCCCTCTCTTCTTGGATATGATTGTGACCAATGTGTGGAATTAACTTCTGATTCCCTTAGTTATGTTTCGGTGGCCATTAGAAGCTTTGTACACCACTTTCATCCGGCGTACGGCCCTGTGATGAATGATTATGCGGATAAGATAAGAGATGTCGATTATAGAAGTGTCTAGTCAAGAGGATATTGAATAGATAAAATAAATACGGTTAACTGACATATATTCTTTAGTACGGATTAATCAAAAGTACCAAAACTCTATAACTCTATTCTACTGATCATCAACAACACATATTCTTTGTTACAATAAGACAAACAAAGTTTCTCAAAAATAACGGAAACGAATGAGCAAATTTAACTCATCTCTCCACCTTGGTAATCAGTCTTGGCGGCACCAGTCTTCTTCTTCATCAAGACGTAAGCAGCACCTCCAACAACGGCAAGGACGAATACGGTAATGGCAAAGATGGCTCCACCTGACATACCAGCGGCCTCGTCTCCGGTGATGATCTGTCCCTTCTTGTTACGTTCATACCATGATCCAGCAGTGTCGGCATCGTAAACGTGACCTGTGGATGCACGAGTCTCGTCATCCATGGCACTCAAGGTGTAACAGACGGTACCAACATCTTCGGCATTCTTGATATCGTATGATACCCATGAGTAGTCAACCTCATCATCTTGCTGCTCCTCCTCGGCTTCTTCCTCGCCGTCGGCAACACAGTTGCTCCAACTGACGGTTTCTTCATCAAATACACCCTGGCAGTACTCGGATGCCTCGTTCTCCTCATCTTCGTTGTTGTCTTCCTCTTCATCGTCGCCATTCTCATCGGGGCTGTAGTACTCGATGGCTTGACAAGAGACAGACTCGGTAAGAGCCTGCTTGATGTAAGTCTCAACACTTGCCATGGCAGTCTTCAAGGAGTTACCATCCTCATCGTACATGGGTAGGATGGAAGAGGCACTCTTTCCAGGAACAAGCCAGGTACATTCCTCGTTGGCAAAGACGGCTAATTCAACACCATCACCCTCGGCGGTACATTGGGCACCAACGGAAAGGGCAATATCACCCATAACGGACTCGGTTTCCGAACATTCACCAAGTTGTTCGATTAATTCGGCAACTTGCTGATCTAACTCTTCTTGAGTTTGAGCCTTGTAGGCATTCTCGTTCTCTTCATCCTCCTCATCTTGTCCCTCGTTTTCGAAACAGCTGTAGGCATCACACTGGCTACAGGAGACCATAACCTGTCCGTTGGCAAGCTTACGCTCAATGGCCTTGGCACTAAGCTTACGTTTGGTCTTCTTAAGCTTACGCTTGCGGTCCTCTGTTTAATATTAAAGATATGGAGAAGGCAGGGTAGGTGGGAAGTTAGTTTTTTTTTGTGCATAAGATGTGCACAAAAATATAAAAGGTCATAATAATACAAATACAATAACTACGTACCACCCTCGCCCTCTTCACCTTCCTCACCCTCTCCTTCTTCATCTTCCTCCTCTCTATCTTCTTCTGTTGGATATTAAAGTTTAAAAAAAAATAGAATAAATTGGCGTTGAGAAACATATACACATACAAAAACAAATTGCAAAAGCGATGATACGCCCATATCAAACAATAACAACCAAAGTCAACTTACCTTCCTCACCCTCTTCTTCCTCCTGCTGTTCCTCTTCCTCCTCCTCTTCCTGTTCGGGGTAGCAATAATCATAATCACATCCCTCACAATAATTCTGACGTTCCTCGGCATGAACCTTAGCCATATTAGTTAACCATGTAGCCAATGGTACCATATACTTATTACCTTCATATTCCATACCCTGTCCTGAATAGTCAGTTAAGTAGAAGGTAACATAGTTAGCAACTGGTACAATAGTACCAGCCTTGGCATACGAAACTAAATCTTCATCTTCGATAAGCTCCTCATCGTAGGTTGTTACATCGATACATTCATCGAATTGCATGTAGTGTGAACCGGTAATTTGCATCTCCTCGGCTTCACCGTCTAAACGACGTGCAGCACCGCCCTTGACTTTAATGGCATGCTTCATTAATGCCTTGGTGGATGGTGAATTGGCACGTAACTGACGGTTGCCTAGGTTAATGGTTTTCTTGGTTGTGGAGGTGGCCGAGACGGAGGCGATGGCGGTTGCCAATGCTAGGATGGAGAACTTAACCATGATTATAATCTATATTCTATGTGATAAATGAAGAGAGAGGCAAAGAGTAGTATATGCCGTCGGTAGTAGTGGATTTATGAGCAAGCTGTTGCAATTGTTAGTGCACTGCAAGCGTTGAGATGGTACAAAAATCCGATCATTTACACGAAAATGCCGACGAAACACTGAATTCGGCGATTTGGATACATATCTTCATAAGATACCGACGACTATTCTCTTTAGGGACAGAAATTCTTGCATGCCATTCAACTTCCCATGACCCCTCATGCTAATATGTATACTAGCTCTGCATGCAGTAGATGACTCAATATGTACATCATTGATTGCAGATATGATGAGAGTGTAATCTGTAGTTGGTCTGAGCCAGAGCAAGCCATCACGCAATTGGATACCCCGTCCTTTTGCCAACTACACACCCTGCTGTCTCCAGCTTGTGCTCAGACTCATGAACCAAGTAGGTACACTAATAGGTCACTCTGTAACTTGCCTACCTTGCTTATTTGAGAGGAACGACAGCAAATAGCAGCTTTGAGATCAGGCAAAAATCTCAAACATATATCAGGCAATTTCTGTTTGATATTTGGTCAGCAAAAGTATGCCCAGGGAGATCCGCATATTGATAAGGTATCTCGCTAATTCATCCCGGGATGTCCCGATATCCCGATAATCATCCCGTTAAGTAATATTTACCGGTAAATCATCCCGATATATCCCGATATTCATTTTCGGGACTATAATTTTACTAAGATACTGCATTTACGAGATCCCGAAAAATCCCGATATCCCGATAATAATCCCGTTAAATAACGTATCCCGATAAATCATCCCAATATATCCCGATAATTCATTTTCGGGATATAAACTAGCGGATCTCCCAGGTGCTATTGTATGGTCCACCTGGCATTATAGGTATGTAAACAAGGAAATCAACCACTATCTTAGCATATCGATCATTGCAGGCCACTGCATGCACTCTCCTCTTGCCCCTACTCCTCGTTTCTTGCATTTTTATTCACAATATTTACAAACGGCCGAGGAAAATCACTCTACGCTCCTATCTTCTCCTCACAATGACGTTGGCGCATGCTAAGCCGCCGCTCTCACTCCTCATTGCAACCACTGAACAATGGCTACCTTTACTATAGATTTCTTCCTGTTGTTGATACTGTCTTCTGTTGCAAAGCATACATCGTCATTGCAATGCACATCATATGCACAAAATCAAAATACAAGAAGAAGAAGATGGGAACACAAATCATCATCAACTTTAGCATATCAGATACAGAATAGATATCATATCAATTGCAATAGAAGAAGGACTAGTAGATATGCTAATACATTGGTATATGATAGACAGAGAAATAGCATATGTAGACTGGCTGCAAGGATAGAAAGAGATACCGACGATGAAGAATGTGAGCATTTCGACGGTATAGATCCATCAACTTTACAACGTCGTACAACCCTACCAGACAATATAGAAGATCCATCAACTTATATACAAAGAATACAATCTCCTCAATCTAAATCATCCTATACTGTATATCCACTACCGCCATCTATTACTTTGATTCGTAGAATACGTGTCGT
>Ga0075437_10710_pt1 | contig 20104 bp, 18 predicted proteins | sample MintriMetagenome_FD_74266 | JGI IMG/M metagenome (GOLD analysis project Ga0075437, IMG submission 74266) | Marine eukaryotic communities from Monterey Bay, USA to study complex ecological interactions - Minidiscus trioculatus and... | ecosystem: Environmental > Aquatic > Marine > Unclassified...
ATTAGAATATCAACACGACCTTGATACATTGCTAGAGCTGTCTTTACTTTGGAAGGGATACTGGTATGATCGGCAAGATCAATAGATAAAACTTGTGCATCACTTGCTCCCAACTTGATACATTCAGTAGCCACATCTTCCAAGGCATCCTGCCTTCGTGAAGCTAGAATAAGTTTGACATTGTCATACTTTGATGATAAGTGTAACGCAAGAGCACGGCCCTATAATTATGTATCAGTTTGGTATAGAATCTCAAGGTTAGAGCAAAAGTAGGATACCGCACAACATACAAACATTGCAATAAGAAACTCACAATGCCAGACGAAGCACCTGTGATCAACACAACCTTGTTCGCAGATGCATCTCTCGGAGGTGTAGGAAGAAGAGCTGATGCAAAGTTTGTCTTCTTCTTGAGCGATACCAAAAGCTTGCCAATAGCAATGCACGAGAAGAGACTTGTTAAGCCTCCAATTGCAGCAAAGACAGTAGTGGTCTGTTGTGACCGTAAGAATGCTGGTAGAACTAGAGGAAGGAAGAGTAGACGGCTAAGGAGACGTGACCCTGGTGAAGAAGATGATGTTACGATATCATCCAACTTTGTTGAGTATAAGTCTGTCGAAGGCTTGCGGTATCCCAACTTCATATTCTTACTACTCAACTTGTTGTTCAATGTTTTAGTTGGTTGATAATGAGATGGAGAGAAAGCTGATGACGGAGATGAATGTAGAAACGCAACAAGAGATATGGGAAGGAAGAAGAGTAGATTCATGTTAGTATATCCTTAGATATGAAGTTGTTGTTGGTTGTTTGAATGAGAGATGAAAGAGGATTCCAAAACTCAATCAACAAACCAACTTACCGACCGACCACAAAGTTTGTACCGGTATCCTGATGATTACTTCTTGGGGTAAAAAGGGCTTGTCCTCGTACTGGTATCCTAAAAGCACAGCAATAGCAACCAGTTAAGCTCATAATTTTCATCTTCGGATCGAGTATACATCTCTTCTAATACGTCTAACCTTCTATCCACCATGAGTCTACTTTACTTCCTTCCCCTAGCTCTTGCGGCTCTACTCCGTTCATCTTCTCCAACGACAGCGTTTTCTCCGTCTCCCTCACTAACAAAAGGCCATCGTAGCTTCGGCCTTGGCTATACAAATGATGTTGTGGTATCCATGCCACCCGAGACAGAGGCCGCATCCTTGACAAGTCCTGACATTACCATCGCCCCGAAAGAGGAGGAAGAGGATGATAATCAGTTTGACTGGTTCAACACCTGGCTTCCGTTAACGCCCGTCGAGTTCCTCAATCGCGAGAAGCCGATCCCTTTCAAAATACTTGGCATCGACATTGTTGTGTACAACGATGGCGAGGTTGTGGATGAGAGCGGAGAATCTATCGGATATGGTTCAAAGTTGGAACGGCCTAAGAACAGTCGTCGTTTAGATGGTACTTGGCGTGCTTTTGTTGATCGTTGTGTAAGTTCATCAAACTCATCTGTGTTGACTAGGATACCACCTCAACATACACTCATACTTATCATGTATAACATCTCACTTCTCTGCTTCTAAAGCCTCATCGTGCTGTACCATTGAGTGAAGGACGTGTGGAAGAAGACGGTACTCTCATGTGTTCATACCACGCTTGGCGTTGGGATGGCGAGGGTGAATTAGCACATGTTCCCCAAGCTCAGGATACCGAGCTCGAACGCCTCAAGAAGAATCCCAAGAGCAAGTGCAACTCTTTCCCCATCAAGGAGAAGAATGGACTGCTATGGGTATGGCCAAGTGCTGGATCTGATGCACGCATTCTCTCCGAGCTTACACCCGTAGCTGATATGCAGTTAGAGGGTCTTGTGGAGGTAGAAGATGAAAGCCGTATTGTTGGAGGATCATGGAGTTACCGCTACCTCCCCATTGGATGGGATTACTTCATTGAGAATATCATTGATCCTGCTCATACAGCTTCTGCTCATCACAGTGGTAGGTTTCTTGTTGTTCTTTCTCCTGTGTATCTTTTGTATATCACAACATGTAGCTATTTCGATATTCAACTGTGCATCTTCTAATGTTATATATTTTTGCACCTCTATTCTTGATAGTAACATCAAATAGGTACACTGAACCCAGGCCTCTATTTGCCAACAATACAAACGGCCTCTCCAAGGATGGCTTTGATGTTGAGTTCACTATGAACTTTAACGATAAGAATGATCCCAAGGATGGAGATGTTACGACGTTGGACAGGTTTGAAGCTCCTGGCGCATTGAGACTGTTCACCAAGGTTGGCGACGATGGTTCTTGTCACATTGGCGAGACATACACTTCACCCGCAAAGCCAGGCTGGTCCAACGTTATGATCCGCCAAACTGTCGTCAAGACCAAAGATGGAAAGGTACCCGTTACCGGCCGTCAGACTCGTGATGGTCAGATCAAGGTAAGTCTGATGATAACTACCAAATCTCTTCTTCAAATATTGAAGTGTGTATGCACTTATCATTGATTTATTCCTCCTTTCTTTATCTACAGGCTCACATGGTCAACTCCATTTTGCCCAAGTGGGTGGGACATATCTGGATGAACAAGTTTCTCAATCAGGATACTCTATTTGTGCATACCCAAGAAAGGAACTTTCACAACTCTGGAGGTAACTTATCGCTGTGATATTGTGTGAACTTGTATCATTACGTATATGCAATACTAACCGTCGAATCATTCTCATCTGATATCCATTCACAAAGAGTACACTACTGTCAAGGGCGAGAACGAAGAGAGCGACAAGTGGACCAACGCTGTCTTGCCCATGTCTGCCGACAAAGGCGTACTTCTCCTCCGCAAGTGGATTCAGAAGGTATCAGGAGGTCGTACCCCATTTGTCGGGGACTTGGAAATGTCTCCCGTTGACAACGAGGCTGTCTTTGATGTTTACAACTCACACACCAAGTACTGCACTTCTTGCATGGAAGCACTCACAAATCTCCGCAAGTTTCGGTCTGTCTCTTTCTCAATGGCCGCTGCTGTTGCAATTTGGAAGCCTGTCGTGCTTGGAACTTTAGGGACAGGAGCCATTGCATCTATCTTCGCCGGCTCTGCCTTGCTTGCTAACAAGATTATTGGTCTCATGATGAGGATGGAGTACAGTCACACTGAGAATGATTAAAGTTGTTGCCGTGTTATTACTCGTTGAAAAGTTTTGTATAGTCTGCCCTATTAGGTTTGATCATTGATATAGTGCTGTTGTTTATTAGGGTAGTAGCCACTTATTTACTCTAATTGCACATTGCACGTATACCAACACCGCATATTGTATAGTCATGCTTCTGAGTTTCATTTAGTTGTTCACTTCGTCAATCTCATCATCTATCAAACTTCCTCAAGGTCTTACTCGGTAACTAACTATTGTCATTAATTTGTTTACTCAATCGTTAGATGCTTCTTCATGAAATCTAATGTGTGCCTCCGAGCACGTGTTCCCATTTCTTCATCCTCTTGTATACCAAAGTGTCCTATACCATGCTCTCCTCCTTCATATATAGCTAATTCAATATTATTGCCATAGGCGCTATATTTGTCAGCCATGAACAAAGTATCGTCTAGTAAGGGATCTGCAGACCCAACCGATAGAAGTGCTGGTGGCATATGAGACAGATTAGCATATAATGGGCTAATTGATGGATGTTTTATTGACTGTTGTTGAGCTTTGGAGAAGTATAGATCATACATCCAAAGTAAATCATTACCGCATAATGGCACTGATGTATCGCCATCAGCATGAATAGATGGTGTCCCCGATAAGTCGAATACGCCATATACTAGATTGAGACATTTCCAAGTTATCAAGAAGCTTGGTTGCTCTTGGCAAGTTGTCGAAACATTCGGTGGTGGCAATGGTAATGATGGATGTAGCTTGGTATTATTGTTGTCTCTATCTCTTCTTCTTAGCATAGCAAGTAACAAGACATATGCTCCAGAACTTTCTCCACTAGCAAGGAAACACGGCTGTGCATTGAATTCTTCCACGCCCTTTGATTCTAACCATTCTATGGCAGTCAATACATCATTAACGGGGTTGAATGAGTTTGTATGTCTATTCGCTTGAGTAAATAAACTGTACTCGACACTCACAACTGCAACATTTAAAGACTGCGCCATTTCGAGGCATCGATGTGCTACTTGATGATATGAATCACCAAAGAGTAATCCGCCACCGTGACAATGAAGACATAGTCCATCTAGTTTCTTATCATTAGAGGAGATTTCTGGGTAGTATATTGTTACATCAACCTTACCCAAACCATTTGGTGAGTCAACTGTACGCGGCTCAATTCTCTTTCTATCTTCTTCTGTAACTCTTGTATTAAATTGTGATTTGTAAAAGTCTGCTTTAGATTGACGAACTGATTCCACAAATTCTCCAATACTTGAGGACTTCGAAGATAAGTAATGCAGTTTCTCCTCTGATGATGTGCGTGGACTTGATGTTGGTAAAGGGCATCTAGAAATGGCTGGTTGACTTGATAAGGCGAAATCTCGAGGAGTATTTTGATATTGACTGTGTAACCATATACGACCGTTTGTGTCAGTATCATCTTTGTTGTTGTGTTTATCCATCATCATCAATTTGGTGCATGTAAATGCTCGTCTATTAATATTTGGGTACTTTGTTAATGAAAGCAAATTGACGGAGCGCATTAAAGGACGGTATAGTATCATTGAAGGCTTCTTTTGCTATCAGTTGTTGTCTGTATTGGTACAGTAATCAAAATCAATATGGTGCTTAAGACGGTGCACCTTAAAAAAAATGACAATTGAATTATTGCAAAGTATAAATTATAACGACTCACACTATCCTTCTAAAAGTCTACCGCCTGACAATACTACTGCATTGATACTATAATATTAAACTGTACAATCTCCAATATGAAAATCAAAATATACAGTGGAGACCTCTCCCTTCTTCCTTCATTCACTTGGCATGGTTTATCAAAAAGGATACCGCTATCGTCTCCCAGCAGCCACTCATTGCAACAATAGGTATTCGCTTAATAGTTTATTTAGACAGGGCAATATATAATATATAGAATATACATTAACATTAGTAGCACTTCGTTGGGCAGTAGGAGGCAGATCGTCGTAGGATCTGGAAAGATACCTCTCTCTAACAATTATATCACATAATTACAATCTACTATCTACATAATCACAATCTCAATCAACACATAATCAAATAATAATTCAATATGGGTGTCCCAGCATTCTATCGTTGGCTATCGGAAAAGTATCCCAAAATAGTACAAGATGTATTAGAAGAACGTGTCCAATTAACAGGTAATGATGGATCAATTCGTGTACCCTTCGACGCCACTAAACCCAACCCCTCCGGACTCGAGGCTGATAATCTCTACATTGATATGAATGGTATTATCCATCCATGTTCACATCCCGAGAATGGTCCTCAACCTAAGAATGAACAAGAAATGTATGAAAATGTATGCTTGTATGTCGATCGATTAGTTCGGGCTGTGAGGCCACGTAAGTTATTACATTTAGCTATTGACGGCGTGGCGCCTCGAGCTAAGATGAATCAACAACGTTCAAGAAGATTTAGATCAGCACAGGAAGCACGGGAACGTGCAGAGACTGAAACTCAAGTACGCACAAGTTTAGAAGAGCAGGGTACATTCGTTCCTCCACCGAGTGAGGCACCTTGGGATTCAAATGTTATCACGCCCGGTACAAAGTTTATGATTGATTTATCAGAGTATTTACGATTTTATATCAGAAAACGTATTAAGGAAGATAAGGCATGGAAGAATATAAAGGTTATATTTAGTGATGCATCTGTACCCGGTGAGGGAGAACATAAAATTATGGCACATATCCGTCAACAACGTGGACAACCAGGATATAATCCAAATTTGGTACATGTTTTACACGGATTAGATGCTGATTTAATCATGCTTGCATTGGCAACACACGAGGCACACTTTTATATACTAAGAGAGGAGGTATTATTTGGACGAAAGTCAATGGAAGCCACAGAAAAACGAAGAGAGGAAACTGGATTTACAATGAAACAAAAGTTATTAGATGAGGCAGTGGGTGCCGTGGCTATGGAACTTCCCGAGAATGCCAATAAGCCACTACAGCGATTAAGTGTCCCTATATTGCGTGAATATCTTGCTAATGAATTTGCAACTGTTATGAATCCACCGTTCAAGGGCGAGGTTTCATTTGAGCGATTAATTGATGATGTTGTATTCATGTGTTTCTTTGTCGGTAATGATTTCCTTCCACATTTGCCTAGTTTGGATATCCGTGACGGTGCATTAGATTATCTATTTAATGTCTATCGACGCTTATTGCCTGGGTTGGGTGGATATTTAACTGATCATGGTGGCAAAGTTAATCTTGACCGTGTTGATGTCATCCTTGCCGAGGTGGGCGCGATTGAGGATTATGTATTTGAAATGAAACACAAGAATGAAGAGAATGAAAAGTCACGTCGAGCATATATGAATCGGAATAGAGGTAATAAGTTACCAGCTGGAGGAATTGCCAATGCACCCACACAAGCATTTCAAAAGATGGGCAAGGCTGCACGGATTGCTGCCGCATCAGGATCGAGTGGAGATGTCAAGCTACAAAAGGGACATGCAGCCAAGGAAGAATTACGTAAGAAGTTAAAGAGTAAGAGTAAACCAACGTCAGCAGAAGAGAATGCCAAGGTAGCAGATGCATTGAAACAGGCACTACTATCGAATGGTCCGAGTGAAGATGTGACAATGGGCGAGAAACAAGAGGATAATGAAGGCAAGTCATCTTCATCAAAACGAAAGGCATCTGAAATCTCATCAGACTCTAAATCAAAAGAAGCCCCTGACGAGGAGATGGAGTTTGAAGGAGGCAATAATGAGAATGTGGAAGTAGATGAGGCAGCTGTGGATGCAGCAAAGAAGAATCTAAAGGACAAAATAAAAGCTGTAGAAAGAGCAAAGTTAGATGATTACTCCAAGAATGTCAAGGATAACGTTAAACTGCATGAGCCTGGATGGAAGGATCGGTATTATACTGACAAATGTAAAGCCGATGATGTCAAGGAACATGGAGGTAGAGAACATCTATTTCGTTCCTATGTGATTGGTCTATGTTGGGTTATGAAGTACTATTATGTTGGTTGCCCCTCTTGGAAATGGTATTATCCGTTTCATTATGGTCCATTTGCAAGTGATTTACGAAATATTGAAAGGTTCCAGAAAGATTGTGATTCGTTCGAGTTAAACGAACCATTCAACCCCGTTGAGCAGCTACTTTCCGTATTGCCAGATGATAGTTCTCATGCAGTGCCTAAGGAGGCTCGTTGGTTGATGGGAGATCCGGAATCACCAATTATTGACTTTTACCCTACCGACGTTCCCTGTGATCCAAATGGGAAGGCCATGCCATGGCTGTGGGTTGTTCTACTCCCTTTTATTGATGAGGAACGAATGCTTGCTGCATTGTGAGTCTATTTAGTTGTTGTTTGACTATGATTTTCTCATCTGAACAACTTATCTCATTATTTCTTGATACTCTGTAGACATCCAACAATGAAGAAGTGGACACAGAAGGAATTGTTATGCAACAGTCGAGGTTTAGACGATGGATATGTCTTCCTCCATAAAGACCATCCCTTGAGCAAAGAAACCTTATTTGTCTTAAAATCTAAAGATGGTGAGTATACAAAGGATAAGTTTTGCCTTGCCGATAAAGATATATCCAAGTCATCATGCTTCTTTGGTTTCATCAGAAAACCACTAAGTAATGAGATTTACGATTTGGATGAAGACAGCACAGTACCGTTACCTGCATCATCAAGTAAGATCTCTCGTGTCTCTGAGGTATTCTCCGATCCTCTTGAACCGAACGAGACCATATGCTTTGCATTTACTGAGCCTTCTATCACAAGTCATAAGAGCGAGATTCTACCTGGTGCTAATCTCCCACCTTCTGTCTTGAATGATGATGATAGGCGTATCCGAAGGCCAAGACTCAACCGCGGTGGAGATACTATTGCCAACTTGGGTGGGAACAACAAGAGCCATAAGTCTGGATATGGTAGCATGAACATAAGCAGTTATGAAAGAAACTTGGCAATGCAGAACGGCAGAGGAAGACAGATGAATCAAGCAGGCACAAGGTCATGGGGATCGGCAGAACCAACACCAAAGCGTTTTAATGGTGGTGGCAATCAATACTCAGTTCCGCCTCCACAGCAAATGAATCGATGGCAACCACCTCCAGCTCAGAACTTTCAACAACCTCCTAACTTTCCTCCTCCACCACCACCTCAATGGCAACCTCCACCTGCACCTCCTCAACAACAATATCAGTATAATCAACAAGGCTATCAACAACCACAACAACAATATAATGCTGGAGCTTACAACCAGCAATCTATGCAAGCAATGACTGGCTACAATCCTCAACAACAACAATGGGGAGGTCAACCCCAGCAACACATTCGTTTCAATCAGGGACAACAACAGACTAATCAACAACGCCAAGGTGGGTTTTCGTTCAATCAGCAAGGACAGCAACGTCAACACCAAGCTCAACCCAACTATAATCATCGACAACAACAACAGCGGCAGCCGCCTCCACAGCAGCAACAACCTCAGACTGGAGGCAGGGCGAACCTGACCAATCTTCGTGCACAGCTAATGAGCACATTGAAAAAGAACAAGGGTGGAGGCAACTAGATATTCAATAGCATACGTGTGCATGTTTATGTACAAATCATCATGACATATAACTAAATCATGTATTGTGCAATTTTAAATTAGTGTAGTGTGCTTTTTGTTACACATACCTAGAAGTAGGGCTATTCTGAATGGATACACGGGGGTAATAGATTTGATCGGAGCATGATCAATAGTAGAGCAATCTAACAGGGGAAATCTATGTTTGAGTATTTAGCGGGGATGCAACACATTTAGATAAGGACACTAAAGTAGTATACGTCTTAGTGTTGATATTAATGATAGTTACTTGTATCCCTAGTTTTTGTAACCATTGCAGCATCAAAGATCCTATTGGTAGCAATCAGTTGTTCATCCTTGCTCGACAGCCACACCGTACTCTTCAGTAGCCAAAGACAGAACTACACCTCAATCGCCCCTGGCATAATTGACAATCTTGAGTTTTGCGACTGATAATAGATGAGCAAAGTGTTTACACAACTCTTCAGTCTCCTTCTTTTGTGTCTCTGCCTCTTTGTCTTTTTGTTGAAGAAGACCTTCTTTTTCTGTAATTTCTTCTCCGTGTTTTGATTTGAGTAACACGATCTCGTCCCTCAACGATGCTATTGTTCTTTCTCTCTCATTTATTTTATTCAACAGATCTTCTTTCATTGACTTATATTGGCGTGTCATGCTTTTCATCACATCCATGCTTGTCTCCTTCTCCTCTTTATTCTTCTCTTTTGTCTTAGCAAGTTTCAGACGTAGAGATTCGGCCTCTGCCAAAGCATCCGCTGTTGTCGTGGATCGTTGAGATAGTTGTATCTCTAATGCACTCGTCTGCGACTCGAGATATTTGATCTTGTCTTCAGGCTGTAAATCAATGCCATCGAGATTGTCATTGCTCTTCCCCTTCTTTGTTGATTTCTTCTTCGATTTAGGAGGCATTGTCACTACTTCGATATAAGGTCTACTATGTTTCAATGTATACTAATATATTTCATCAGGATGAAGTTGTGTCTGCCTATTAGCACTCCAACAACACTGAGTGTTCTGTGCTGACTCGAGACAGAGTGTTCTGTAAAAATGACATTTTCGTACCTCTTACATATAGTACCTAGAATATCATATATATGGTGTCATCTGTATTATTGATATTTATTATAATTAATGACGGTATAGGATAATATCTTAGAATCAGTATACCAAAGCATTGGTGTATATTTATATCATATTAATTATCATTACAAATGGATATTATATGATATTCAGGTTAGTTATCATTACATATATTCATGTCGATTTGTTGTCATTTTTTTATTCTTATATTATTATTGTTACGATAGTTGTTATAACCCAGATCACAATACATATCTATCACTTGGCGGCGTCTACATATGTCGATTCTCGTGGTAATATCGCATAGCAGGAGACAGTACCAGGGTTGGATGATAGTGATATGGTATGTGGCGGCGTAGCTTGATAACGATACTTCGATAGTAAAGTCACAATTTTAGGTTTTTAAACGGAAAAAATAAAGTTGTCATATCACTCTTCTATCATCTATACTACTCCTACACACCAATACAATCCTAATAAGACAATAAGCTAATAAATACCATGTCGTCCTCATCAGCAAAGCCTAGACTGATTCATGAGTAAGTCTTGTATTCAAACAATATATTATCATAAGATTCATTAGTTGCTTGAACCATATCTTATGTAATAATAATAAAGTTGATGTACTGTCATTTGTACTTGAGTGTTGACATCTATGGTTGATAATCAGAGTTGGTAGCTAACCTTTCAGTTTATTATCTTATTCAATATGCACATATCAATATACAACGTATATCACACACTACCATGTACAAAAAAATAACTACACACAAATAATAATACATATTATCAATATACAACGTATATCATCTCAGATCATTACACAACATTTCTCAATCCATACGATTCTTGGCGATTGGTGTCATTAGTCAAGCAATATTTATGACCGGTTACAACTTCTCGGTATTAACATTTGAGCGTAAGTGCTAGAAATGTGATAGCAGACACACTATCTCGTGACTTTCACCTTACAAACGAACAATGCTCCACTCAACCTCACCACCTCTTCTTCCCCAACAGCTATGGGATATCCACCTTCAACGATTTATGCAGTCTTTTACACGAGTTATATACCAGTTGGACATTTACTGCAATGTTTATTCGTTTTTGGTTGGCCAGCTGATTATCTACCATCATTAATGAGTAATGCACCAATCGGATTAACTGCAATGGCAATTGGTACAGCACTCACAGGATTCTTATCAAAGATCGAGTTCAATGCAGTTGCGGAAGATTGGATATCCTCGGCATTCGGCACACCAGTAAATGATCATTCAGAGGAAGAAGGGGAGTTTTATAGTTCTTTGATTGTCATGATTGTTACTGGGATTTGGTGCTATGTGCTTAGTCTCTATGTTAATGCAGCTCCCGAAGAGGGGAAGAAGCATGTCGAGAAGGATCCAGCCAAAGAGTTATAAAGTGTGTGATGCTTTGTTTAGTCAATTGGCAAGATATTATTAGTTTCCAGATGCTCTATTGAAACTAAACGTCGTTGTCAGAGGTTCCTTTAATGTTGTTCGTCTGCCGCGTTTACTTTGCCTCTGTTGTAAGAATCCCCATTTAATCTCGTCGAGTTTGATTTCTCGATGCATAATGTAGTAAACAAGGAACTCACAAATGTGAACAAAGGTCACATGCACCGGTACGACACGACGACCAGGTTCCATATTTTTTTGACACTCAGCAAGCATGACTGGACGTTTGTTATTCTTTTTCTCGGCCGCTTTCAGATGCAGATAGTAGCTACTAATGTTGCTGTTGTCTTCTTCGATATCTAATGCATCGATAATAGTTTTTAAAGCTTGTCGAGATTCACTTCCTTCCGTGAACCTCTCTTCGCCTGCGCTATTCTCAAGTAACACAATGGCAAATCTAACAACCGATAAAACGCTGCTGCCAAGTATTGCAAAGGTATCCAATGATTGCTTCATCTCCACACTGGGCTTTAAGATGAACAAGTTGTGGAGAATCTTAGCGTCATTAAAGTTATCGTTAGCTTCTTTGTAGCCGTCGATAAACGTCGCCCTTGCTGCGGCATGTAGGTTGTTTAGCTTTTGTATTGTATCTTTGTCACTATCCGCATTGTCGAGCATGAGTTGAAGGCAGTCACGAAAGAATCTCTTCTTGTCTTCCAGTAAATGTTTTAGGTTTGTAGGACAGTTTCCATATATGCCGGGAGGAATTGTTGCCATGAATAACGCCATGGCGATACCCACACAGTTTGATGCTATTCGATTAGCAGTAATGTCATTTACGCAACCCAAGCCCCAGTACACATCCAAGATAATCAGTCCAGATGTCATCACAAAGTAGGCTGGCCCCTTGAAGTATGAGAAACGTGTGATGTCAGATGAGGGAGTGAATAGGGAGTTGAGTGATTACAAAAATACACATGCGCATATAGGCTCACCCAAGCATAATCACTCTCGAGTCCAAACCTCGATCTGAATCCAGTTGGTAGACTCACATACGCAATGAAGGTATTTGTTATTGTCCACCATACACCAAGACCAATAGCATTATCATCGCCACAAGCTTTGATGGCAAGCCAACCACAGAAACCTCCGCCACAAGTACCGAGTAGTCTAAGAATTCCTTTCTTCCATGTACCTTCGACAGTTGATGTAGTAGAGAATGCATAAGCAATCAGATACCAACCACTAAAATGAGGGCCCAGAATCTCGTCTTGCGTCTTGAGTTCGAGGTTGGCAAATGCTGGCCAATAAAGCTGCATACATACAAGTGCTAAGAATCCAACTGCAAATTTCAAGGCCCAAATAAACTTGGGTAAATCATAATAAGGACGAATGAGGATCCGTTTCCAAGTCATGGGGGTAAATGCAGTCACAAAGCAAGAAAAGATAGCCAATATCAATCCCAAACCACCGCCCATAAGCCACGGCATGATTGAGCTTAATATTACCTTTCTTGCTGATGAATCAAAGTGCTTTCTCGTACGGTCTATTGGCCCCATCTCATTAATATATGCATTGTCTTTTCTTCGACTTTTACTGCATGGTGTTTGAGCCGAATAGGATCAAAAGGGAGGTTTGGGTTGCGATCAGGATCTTCACTGGATAGGGATGTGCTGTCTTCTGTTTTCGTCAACGTTTCTAGAGCTACAGCGCATCTTTCCAGCATATCAGCACTGTTCAAGTACAAATCTTTGAGGCCACCAATCTGCAATTCTTTTGCGCCAGCTTTACTAAATGCTCTCAGTGTTAAGGAGCTGAACATCTTCTGATTGATAGCATACGTCAGATCACTTAGCAACTTCACCAAGTCGACAGGAGCTGCACAGTGGCATAAGATGCGGTTCAATCTCGGTTCGTATATAGTTAATTTTGAAACACCTCCTGTAACAGTAATAGAGCCATCAGTAATGATTGCTTGGATCAAATCGTCCATATTCCGCTTCTTCTCGTCTTCACTATCAGTATTATTTGTTTCCTCCGCCACACTGCTAATTACATTTCCATTTTCATCATCTTCTGAATCACTCTTATCTTCTACATCATCACTAATATGATACTCAATAATTAAGCGAATAAACTCAGCATTATCCCTCAATATCTTGGGTAAAAGCTTTCTTGAATGTGCATCCCTTGCCGTTCTGGCTGGTGGAAGGACTCTAGCAGAACAGATACAAAGTGTTGCCCATAGCATACCAATCAATGTGTTTCGAAAGATAGCATTTGGGTTGGTCACCCCTGCTTCGGTCCACAAACTTGATACAAATGGTAGTCCAAATTCTTCTGCTGATTTTGCAAACGTCATGGTGTTAAGACTGATTAGCATGAGTAGAATAGGTGATGATGCGCCAGCAGGTGTAAATCTTAATCCAGCCAGCAATAGAGCCACAAAGAAGTAAACAATGATGTATATTAATACACCCTTGGTAGCGAGGGCAAGCAAGCCTGTTGTAATAACAAGACCTAGACAACTCCCCATTACCAAGCCAGGGAATATACCTGGAAGATGTATATCACGATTTATGATATGATGAAGAGAATTAGAACATGTGCTTTGACAGGTATTTCATAAGCGGACTTACCTGCCCCGATACTAAATAGTAGAGTTGGGAAAACCATTGTAAATGCTGATGCGAGCGTACCAATCGTAACAGTTTGAGATTGTGGAATAACATTTGGGAAGCTACCTAGCGTGATAACTGATGTGATAACGAAAGATATGCATAACCTTGACGTTACTGCAACTTGATCTGGGAGTTCTCTCATCATTACTTTCTTTTAACTGATGTTATAACGAACGATATACACAACCTTGACGTTACTGCAACTTGATCTGGGAGTTCTCTCATCATTACTATCTCTTTATTATAAATATGGTATGATAATAAGACAGTATCGTAGCTGCCAACATCAAGACTTCTCATACGTTTTTGCCGTACAAAAGTCGTATACCGGTATCCTCTCAATCTCTCTCTCAAATTTCACTAAGACAATTTTCACCATGATGCTGCGTCTTTAGGAGGCCGCTCCTCCAAAAGCACAATAGTTGATAATAAACTACTTTGGGTATGTCATAACGATGTATCATTGTATAATATCCGCCAGAGACATACACTGCAACTGCTTTAGTTATTACACAATCTATACATACATCAGCGAGTCCAAAAATGAGAGTAGTGATGATACATCGACCGGCCTACTCCATTTGTGAAGGCTATGGGCTACCTGATACTCAATCTACGTGATGCCCTTATCGGATATGTATTAGAAAAGCGTCAAATGATCGTATCATACCTCCTATACTTTAGATGGAGCGCTGCATCGATACCACACGCTACCTCTTTAAATTTTCGAATGATTATTATGTTGGATCTACTGACAACTCTAGACGGATCAATACTGGTAGAACAACAGAGATAACACGCAACAATTATCATTAGATACATGAGATTGAATACTGCTGCACATCCAGTATGGTTTGGCCGTATGAGGGTATATTGGATACGATATTGACGGATCATATAAAATGCACACATGATATGCACAAAATGTTTGTTGCATCATAATGCTATACATGATGGTGGGGAACGATAGAGTAGCACTATTGGGGTAAAAGAAGACTATCTAAATCGAATTGTAGCTCAAAACAATGGATATTGGATGCAGATCCTTTGTATGATACACACAACAACATATATGCAATGAAAAATGCTGAAACCCATAAATCAATACACCCAAACCTACACATACCATAAAAAGTAAAGTCTAAGCATTATTAGATACTAAAATGTTGAAAACATACCCTAGATACGAATATCATACATATGTAGAAGTAATATAATGCTTAAATGATAAAATATGTGCTATATCTAGTATGAAAAAAGAAGTATCGTCGTTCCACTATGGAAAAATGCAATGGATATCTACTCAATGATGCAATAAGTGTAGAGATGAAGTATAATCCCATTCAACATGCTCTGTAGACTCGTTATAAGCAGCTAAAGTCCCGAATCGGCTCGGCGGCGGACAGACTTATACGCAAAATGTACGGCAGAAACGTGGGAGATCAAGTTGAAGAGTAGGCCTACATAGGAACTCGTAGAAATATGGTGGGAGGGAGATTGGCGATCGCTCATCTGCCGTACATTTTTGCGTACAGCTCTCGTTAAAAACTCGCTATTTGTACAAACGGGCGGAAAGTATTCTCCGGCTTCATTGATACCAATTGTATCTTTTTTACCGTTTAGCGATCTAATTAGCGATCTAATCACAGCTCAGCTAGGGGCCGATCAAAGCAATCCATGACAACTCGAATTAAACGGCAATGATGATATTCATCATACATACCATTGACTTTAATCTACTGATTGATATGAAGAATATATAGAAGTCGCAGTCTAATATACTACTCTTTTAACAAATGCTTCGTCGAAGTATCATTCAAAGTTGCAACATCGTCAACTCCCAATATCATAAACAATCATTGTCAAATCCATCCTCCTCCTCCTCCTCACTACATATTTTACGAGCCATGAGTACTACAACTACTGCCAACAGCAGCAACACGTTGAAACCATGGCCATATCCAATGGTAGAATCACACGGAGATTATCGTGCCGAGGCCTACCTCGAAGATCACATCGGTGGTAAGCTTTACTCCAAGCAACATTCATTACCTCGATTACCCATACCATCTATATCTGATACGATTAATAGATTCTTACCCACGGCATTACCATTGGCAAAGAATGAAGAGGAGAAGACATCATTGATTCAGGCATGTGAAGAGTTTGAAGGACAGGCTGTTGAGTTGCAACAACGATTAATTGAAAGGAAGGAAGGTGAAATGAAGGATAGTAGTTGGTTACAATTGTGGTGGAATACGATGGGATATCTTCAGGTAAGGGTGTCTATTTGCTATTATCTTTCTTGTACAAGTATATATAACTGATAGATGGCGCCACTGATAGGGTGATACCATTTATGTGCACATCATATGTACATATCTTTTTTTGATCACATCATATGCACAAAATCTAATCATATCTCTCATTCAAACCTCACATGTTTAGGTTCGAGATCCAGTTGTTGTGAATGTTAGTTACTTCTTCCACTTCTCGGATGATGGTTCGTTGCCGCAAATTCCAAAAGACAAATCATTGGGAGTGTTAAGAGGTGCCTCACTTTTATATTCGACTGCTCAATTTCGACAATTGGTAGCCTCTGGTAACTTACCCTATGAGGCAATTGGTCGGAAGGAACCAAAAACTCCATTATGCTCTGCAGCATACAAATACATGTTTAATGCATGTCGTATACCTCGTAAAGACGAGGATACAGTACGTATTTATGACCCATCTTTGAACAGTCATGTAATCGTAGCAGTTGGTGGAAAGTTTTACTCCTTTGACTTTGTTGAGAAGTCGAGTGGTGAACCATTACCATTGGAAGTTATTGAACAGCGATTGCAAAAGTGTGTTGATATGTCCAAAAGTGGACCGGAGTTGCCAATGTTGGGATACTTGACGAGTGATGATAGAGATAAGTGTGCAGAGGCGAGAGAGGAGCTATTGCGTATTGGTGGATCTAAGATGGAGGAAGCATTAAAGGTATTGGAATCAGGAGCCGTATTAATCTGTCTAGATGAGAATGAATCGCCCATCTCCAAGAAGCAGGGCTCTGAAATCTTCTGGACTGGTGGATTGGCATCGGGTAATAATCGTTGGTTTGATAAATCAATTCAACTCATATGTACCAACAATGGGAAGGCGGGTATGGCTGGTGAGCATTCGATGATGGACGGTATGCCGGTAGTTGGATATTGTGACTACATTACAAAGAAGTCATATGGAGAAGTAGCATCTCATAGTAACAATACTGGAGGTTATGAAAGTGCTGATGAGAATGTCAAGGATATCTTTGGTGATTGTGTAGGCGACATGACGTCTCCTGGCTCTAATGTGGCTTCGTATGTTGTAGAGACAAAGAACAACTTTGACAAACTCATTTCCAATCATGAGATGCAAGTCCAAAGCTTCCAGGGTTATGGCTCTGGTGCTATTAAAAAGATGGGATACTCTCCCGATGCATATGTTCAAATGGCAATGCAACTTGCTACCTACCGTCTGTGGGGTGAGCAAGGCGGTACATATGAAGCAACCCAAGTACGACCATTCCTACATGGTCGTACTGAAACAACACGAACTGTCTCTCCGGCAAGCAATGCCTTTATTGAAACAATGGGACTCCGTCCTAAACATGACGAGATGGACGTTTCTAAACGAACTGAAAAGATTGAGCTCTTGCGTGAGGCTGTCTCTAGTCATGTCAAATACATTGGTTCGGCAGCAAAGGCAATGGGAGTAGACCGTCATCTTTTGGGACTAGCACTATCAGTGAAAGACGGAGAGACTGCGCCACCTCTGTTTTCTCATCCATTGCTAGCTCGATCCAAGAAATGGAGAGTGAGTACGAGTCATTTGACCCACCCTCGTTTTGATAACTGGGGATATGGAGAGGTGGTATCAGATGGAGTAGGTCTGGCGTACTCGATCCATCCAAGTCATTGTATGTTTTGTGTTACAGCTCTCAAAGAGCATGATTGGCCTGAGCGTTTGACTCATTTATTAGAGGAGGCTCTACTTGAAATGCAAACACTAAATGATCTTGATAAGGCTCCCTCGAGTAAGCTCTAAAAAAACTATAGTATCAATAATTCTATTGATAATCATATAAGCTTTCTGCGTAAACAACCTGCGCTAATACATTATGTTAGATATTTAACAGCTCTTTTGAATGGCATCCTATTGTAGATATCATTATTCATACCGAACAAGTAGGTGAAGATATTCTTTTGGTAGTAGAGTAGAAGATCAAGTCAAGAAGTGCTTTGACATATTGCATTGGGCTTGGTGGATTTACATGCCAGTCCAATGCAAAGAGTATGTTTGTTTCCATGTCGTTGATTTCTTTGGCAGTTACAGTTCCTTGACAAAGTTTACTAAATGCCTGAGGAGTAATGTTCCATCGTTCTGGTACATATATCTTCAAAGCCATATAGAGAGATGTTACAGATACTACACGGAAGAGTGATCGATCATTCTGTACAGCTTTGCCCTTCTTGGTGCCTAGGAATCGGTCTTGATAATATAAAGCTATTGCAATGATACTTCGATCGACTTCAAAGTAATCAATCATCTGCAAAGTGAGGAAGCAATAGAGTGTCAGTATAGTGATGCCAAGCCACACATAATACAGTTATCGAGTAGAGGAACACTTACATTTGAACACCAGCTCAACATTCGGGATCTACAATCAACATTAACCAGCGGAGGGGAGGTACTACTCAACAACTTATCATCTTTATCGGAGTAGGAGTATCTTCCCATCGGATCATATGCACCAGTTGAACTTTCAGACTCTTGCATAACCGAGATGACTGCAATGAACTCATCTTGTACTGCATCAACTTGTTTTGTTAGAGACATAGATGGGGATTGCAACGGTGGTTGTTCCACCTTCTTATCATGACATTGACGATGATGGAGAAATTTCATAATAGATTGATGATGATTATTACTCAGACTATACGACGGTTGATTCAGGATATTTCTCCGTGGTCTCTTCCTCCTATCGTTGCTATTATTATGAGCATACAGCATTTCCATTTCCACTATGATTTATTAGCGGCTGATGGTCATTCCTAATCATCAAAAAGGGGAGAAGATAGATTAAAGAAATGACCTAGGATACCGACCCTTTCCCGCACAAGCGAGCAGCAGGCAGGGTAAAGGGGTCAACAAAAGCATAGAGCTTGATCAATATGAGCTTACCTCCTCAATACATATAGTATATGTTCAATAATCACAGAGTTGCGGTGTAATGGGCTTTTGAGTTCATTCCTAAATAATATTTATGAAGTTGTTAGAGAGGAAGCATGGAGGAAGCCAATTCAATAAGAAGAGAACTCCTCACTTTGCCTTGACCGATGAACTGCCCTCAGCCTTTGTTTCCCACAGAAAAAGATCCAAGTTCGCTTCTCAATATATACTACAACTTCAATCAGATATAAGTAAGAAACAGTTGGGGTATCAAGTCCAAAGGGAGACTTAACTTTAACTTCCTTAGACTTGACTCTAACATATATGACTCCTAGTAATCATATACTTATTGACAATCGTCCAGCCACTGTTTTGACTGCGGTACCAACTATACATACTCGACCTTCTTCTTGCTTTATTATACATTCCACTACACCACCCCTCTCAGATTCCTGTCGACCAACTACTACATTCTTTCCCAGTTTGGTTCCAAAGTAAGGTGCCAATGAACAGTGAGCTGAGCCAGTTACTGCATCTTCATCAATCCCAACTTTGGGGCCGAAGAATCGTGATCTAAATGAAACTGTGAGTTGTTTTGGTTGATGATGTTGTTGCTTCTTCTCTATCTTTCCTGCGGAATCAGGCGATGCAGCACAGCAGATTATCACACCTCTAGTATATCCATCCCATGTAGTTAATGCATCATAATCAACTTTCACCCCATGCAGTAAATCAAAACCCTCTTCTGTCAATTCTATGAATAAATCCTCTCTTTCATCAGTTGTTCCAATGTGAAGTATATGTTGTGTAAAGAAGGATTGTGCATTCTCTGATACGCCCGAGAATGCAAGTGCCATCATATTTAGCACATCACTTTGTCCACCTTCTTCCTGTAATATTGGTGTAACAGTTTTCTTTGGGAAGGTAAGTGCAATACGAGATGCCTTTTGAGAAACAGAAAGGCCTTTATTATT
>Ga0075437_12956_pt1 | contig 19905 bp, 16 predicted proteins | sample MintriMetagenome_FD_74266 | JGI IMG/M metagenome (GOLD analysis project Ga0075437, IMG submission 74266) | Marine eukaryotic communities from Monterey Bay, USA to study complex ecological interactions - Minidiscus trioculatus and... | ecosystem: Environmental > Aquatic > Marine > Unclassified...
AATCAGGTTGGAACTGATCCACGTGCAGGCGGAGGATTAATGCGTGATGCCAATGACCCGCCTCCACCACTAGCTTCCAATGTACAAATGTCATCACTTCAAGCAAAATTGGCTGCAGAAAATCTATGTGTAGCATCATCGAATGCATTAGATCTCATACGAACATTACGATTAAGTGTACTATTAATGGACGAAGAACTTATTAGAGCAGAAGAGGAAGAGGAGGCATTAAAGTTATGTGAATTGGGATTAGAGGCTGAGGAAGAATGTGCTACTTTAGAGGCAAAGTTGGCTGAGTTGAGAAATAATGAGTTGACAAGATGACACACATCTTTATCGGGTGCATCGGATTGGATTAGATTTGTCATGCTCAAATAGCAAAACAGAAGTAAATATAAGCTGTTGCTATTTTATAATAATAGATGTAATTAAATTCTACACCAGTAATGATTTCATATTCTCTGTGCCATATAACAAAAGAGTCCGTCGGCGTATTATCATTCTCATAAATATAGCCCTCGTTTATTATACTTGGCTTATGATCAGTATCGGCGGCCAATTGCATTAACTTCTGCTGTTTAAATGTGCCACAATGCATGAGATATTGTCGCTGGAGCCATTCTCACGTGCTCTCTTGGATATTTGACGAGCTATCCACCGAAGCAGCTTGTCATCTATCACAAAACAAAGGGTATATGTGTGAGATTAAAGGACTTCCTCTTGGTACAATTACAAAGATACTAATACTCACCAACTTGCAAACTTTTATCGATGATTTTGCATGTGTTGACAAGGGTAAACTTGGCAACTAAATCACTAGACATTGTATCCCAAACACCGTCACTTGTGAGGTGTAAAGATGAAAAAGTTAGGGTCATATCATGTGCACAAAATCTATTCGACATGATAGATTCGGTCTCCTTACCTTGCTACCACCAAAAACATATCATCGTCCTCTATTTCATGCTCGACAATATCTGGTTCAGCTGTTACATATGGTTTCAACCTTGCATCTCCGATTGAGCGAGAGACGGCAAGGACTCCTTCTACACGCCACCTTCCCCAGTGAATTACTCTACCGCCCAAGTCATTAATACGCTTAGTCTCATCGTTACGGTCAGGTTTATGGTCTTGACTAAGAGGTACCGCGGTACCATCTCTTTTGACAATAATGGCACGACTATCACCTGCATTGCAACAGATGACTTTATTACCAACAACTGCCGCAGCACAAGCAGTAGTGCCATCAAATAGTCCAGTTGATACAAAGTCACTGTCAATCTTTGTAAATGCAGTACTCATAGCCATTGGAAGATTATCTGGATAATGAGGATTCTTCTTACGAATATACGATGAGATCCAATCCGAACAGAACTGAGAAGCAGCGGATCCTCCGTGACCATCGAAGACCGCTAGTAATGAAATTGGTTTAGACTCCTCTTTATTCTTGCTTGTAGATCCCATGTGTTCAATCACGAACCTATCCTCCATGTAGTTCCTCTTCCCCTTGTGACTCCAGTACGATACGTCAACTGAACATCCATTAGGTCGCAATGGTCGCCGTTCCATTAAACTATGGCTATTCCTCTGACGAGTAGACCCATCCCCGATGGCAGATCGGAGTGAGTATGAAATGGTACGAGGGATGGAGATTGGTTCAATATCCGCCTTTTCGTCTTCACGGAATGAAATCTTTTTCTTTTGACGTGGTGGCCGGGGAGGCTTTGCAAGAGGTGATTGTTGGAGGCCGTCTGAAGAAGTTGTGTCTGCCGTTGACTGAGTGAGCTTTTGAATTGGAAAGTCAGGCCGAGCTTGAGGTTGAGCTTTGGGTGCTTCCGAAGTTGGAATACCACTCTCTTGGGTTGTTACTGTATCATTCTCAGTCTCAGTCTCCAGTGGAATATCTAAACTCTCTTCTGTTGTTGGGGATTCCTTATCTTCTTCGACCTCTTCTTTAAAATGTTCGGTCTTACTCTCTTCATCTTGAACATCAGATGATGATCTTGTAACAAACTTTTTAATCCTTCCAAAGACTTTATGTTGTGCACTTTCCTTACGATCCTCTGTGGGTTGTTCATATTCTACTTCTTCACCTTCTACTACACATTCCTCTTCGTCTTCGGTATCAATTGAATAGATTGGTGCAGGAGGTGCCAATGGACAGGTATCCGATCCAGCTGAAGAGTTTGAGTCAGCATCATCATCTTCTTCATCGTCTAATTCAATATCACCCTTCTTTAGTACTTGATTCTGTCTTTTGTAAATACGATCGAACGTTAGCCATGGTTTATTATTAGGTTCATCTTCCACTGGTGTTTCAACTCCACCCTCATGACGTTGTAATACAGATTTCTTAATTAATCTTGCCTTCCATAAAGCTCTATTCTGATACCGTAGGAATGATGATGATGTTGATCGTGTACTACCAGTACTAGCATCTGATGAGCTTTCATATCCATCTCCTTCTTTGTTGTTGTTATTAATTCTACGGAATAATTTGCGTGCAGTAAACTTCTTACTTTTTCTTTTTGGTTGCCTGTCTGACATGGAAGATGAACCATCATCAATTATACCATCAGATGTTATACCATCTCGTTTCTAATAATGGTAGCATTGCAAAGAATATATAAGAGTATGAGAAGAGAAGAGTTGCAAATGTGAGCATATCATTGTTTCATTGCAAAACATGATACATAACATATGATCAGCAACCAATTCTTACCAGCAAATTCTTCTTTGCACCCGAATTATGAGATGGGATGATAACACGCTTTATATTAGTGATGGATAGCTTTGTCTTTGCCATGATTATGTTGGAGATTTATATGAGTTACTTATGTGTTCTTATTATTGCAATAATGTTTATGTTGGTATTTTGATTATACTTTGATGTCAACGCCACAAACTCTACCAGCTACAACTGTGCATTCTTGCCGTGTTTACCAACTATTCTGTATCGGCATAGGTATATGAATCATGGTGTAATCATGGCCGGCGTAGAGTTAGTGTGCAAGATTTAGTCCGATTGAGATCGTTTACTCGCTAAATAAATATCTTTTTATTCCTCCCTCTCTAATTAATAGTGTGGATGACTAGAACAAACTAATTCGCCAGGTGATGGGGAAGAGATAGATTCTTCCCATGATATGAATGAGTAATTGAAATTGTGTGGATCCTCGGTTGTTTGACTGGAGAGTAATAAGTATGTGTAATCTTAATAAGAGTATGTTTCCCGTGCATCAACCTTTTACTATCGTTACTACTACTTCCAATCAATCGTATGCACGAAACCTGATACCTCTACAAGAGATTTCAAGTCCTCAGAAAGCAACAAACAGCCATGTAGTAACTTTAATCATCTTTCCCGTCAAAAGTACCAAGCAGTTTTAGCTTGTCGACAATAACTTCCACATTAAACACAATCTTCTTCAACTTGATCGGTGTATCACTTTCTGAGAAGTCTCCAATGGGATTGTTTTTATTGAACGAAGCATACAGGACTGTACCATTGTCGTAGTTTAGCAGGAGATTTGTGATAGACTCGTCTTCTTGGTCGTCGAAACCTTCAAAGGGAGGCTCGGGATTAATACCAACCCCCGACAGAAGGAGGGGGTGGCAAAGATCTTTTGCTGCCACAGTAACGTTCTTTTCAGACCAATCCAATATCCAAAAGATCCTTGTGTCTTCATCGATATCATCCGATTCTCCCATAATAACAGCTAGTTGGCCATCTGATAGACTAAACGATAATGTTCCGATCTCCAAAGTTTTAACAATATCAAGCAAGGCAATCAAAGCAGTGTTTGTGGCCTGTAGAGTCTTGTTATCCTCTAGCATCTTCTTTTGATTTTCATCATCACAACCAATTGCCTCAACAATATTGTAAACTAATACTTCGTGTTCAGCTTGTTTCGAGACATGTGAACTCCCCGAGTCTACTTCACTCTCAATACGACACAGCGGAGCAAGGATATCTAGAACTTTCTTCACCTGAGGAGTAATCTCCATGAAGAATCCAAAAGGCTTAAAGGTGACATCTTCTACCCCTACACCAGTACGTAAATACTCCATAATTGTCTCAGCTGCGCTATTGGCAACATCTTCGTCACCATCATTCAGGCTCCTAAAAAGATCAATATTAGCATCACTCAAACCGCTAATACTACCCTGTAAAGAAATACTTCTACCCAGTAGGATTGTCGGGTTGACAGTCTCATCAATAAAGGTCTCTTTACTCAGCCCGTGAAACTCCCCAATAGCCTGGCCAGACCTTGTAACTTTCATATTCCATAGGCTTGAGAAGGGAATAGATTCCGCATCCTTGAGGCTAAATGAAAGTTTACCCCCAACCACTACCTCCTCGGGAGGTATTTTATAGAAAGGTACAGCAAATACATGATGGCTAATATTCCCATTTTCATCCTCCACAGACGTCTTACTATGTTTCATATCAATAATTAATCCCTTGGCTAAATCAATTTCCTCAATCACGTCTTGTGTACCATCATCTTCGTCAATATCACCCGCATGGATATAAATCTCAGTAAGCATAGAACGTACTTCTTCAATCTTACTATTATCATTCCTAAGTTTCTTGTTCTCATCACTGATATTACTCAAATGATGATGTAAAATAACAGTGGCAACAGATGATAATTGTTTCTCATAAATACATGACACATCCTTCTGTTTTACCTCATGAGGCTCCTCATATAGTGGCAAACTATCAACACTTATATCACCAATAAAACTACTAGTTTCATCATCTTCCATATCAGATGGTGTAGTATCACTAACAACATCGCTAGTACCCACGGTAGTGGGAGATGGTGATAACAATTGTTGCTCATCTTTTTGGTGCAACTTATTTGGTGTGTGGAGTTTTTTGTCGACTTCTTTTGCCGATGCACAACCATCAATACTTCCACCATAAATACCACTAATCTTACTGCTAATAATATTGCCCATCGTATTGATATGCCGTCTGTATTTGAGCTCCTAATCAACTTTGCTACTTGGTACATTATCAAGCATCACTATAAATAATGAAAACTTGAGTCGGGTCTATCGCCAAATGAGAATGTGACTAATTTATTTTGTTTGGGTTGGTTTGTCGGCGGTGGCAATCAGCTCCTAGCAATGCCTCTCACAATAATATGATAGATTGTGATATGATATGATAATGAAGCTCTTTATCATCTGTCCGATGATATGTGTGTCGGTGGCGGCGATACTCACTCTCTCCTCGTTGGTATCTGCATTCTATCTCACACATCATATCCATCACAAATCTTATGAAAGAAGAATAGACTTACCAATATTATACATGTTTCGGAAACCAAAAGGAGGATATTCATCCATGCCACCACGTGTATCTAATTCTAGTATATCTACTCCGTCATCTAGTGGTAATAATATCTTCAAGAGATTCAAAAGAGATGTATACCCAACAGTTGATTTACCATATGAGAATAATAATTATACATATTTGTATTAATAATGTTGAAGCAGATACGTTTTGATCATATCGCCTCTAGAAAGCATAAGATAATAATCTACTCAGCACGCCCTATGTAGTTCTGCTAAAGGAGATTATTAATACAAAGTGAGCATATCTCACTGCTTATCTATCTAGATGTTGGTATGATGCAGGAATGATCTGCTGAGTCAGTAATCGTTGATAAGATACGACAAAGGGAGTACCGGCAATAATGCTCATTGTGGTGCTACCCCAACACACTCCTGCGGTGAAGTAGTTGCCTTGCTAACTGGCTTCATCGTCTTGTTACTGAGAGCAGTAGTAAGCCAAGCAGCCCCTTCCTTGGGCTTGCGCACTCCTGCAATCTTATCAGTGTCCTCCCAGGCTCCGTCGTCTACCCAGTTAACAGCACAGCCCATTAGAACAGCTCTCATCTGTCTAAATAGCAATCCTTGTTGTGGCTTAGTTAAAACATCAGCCCACATTTCCTCAGTTGGGCACCATTCTAAACTCAGTTCACCTCTTTCGATACAGTCCTTGATGAAGTAGTATCTAGCCTTGATGTGCTTGGTTCGTATTGACGATTATTTTATGGGTATGGCATTGCAACAGGCACAATATGCATGGGATAAAGGAGAGGTACCAATTGGAGCTATAATAGTACGAGAATGTACTGATGATAGTAATGATGATAGTATACAATCTATAAACTCGTCAACAACAACAAATAGACGTACATTTCAAATCCTATCGGCAGCACATAACAAGGTAGAAACCAACATTGATGCCTCGTCACATGCTGAACTACTAGCATTACGTAATGGTGCACAAAATATAGGTAACTGGAGATATCCACCAAATTCACGATTATATACAACATTAGAACCATGTCCAATGTGCCTCGCGTCAATACAAGCATTTCGAATTGATCATATTATTTATGGAGCTCCTGATAATCGATTGGGAGCAATTAAAACACATATGAATCTTATTAGTGTTGCTAAACATCCATATCATGAAGTAAAGTCTGTAATAGGCGGTGTTAGAGAAGAGGAATGTGGTGATATAATGGTACGATTCTTCCGTGAGAGACGAGAGTTGAAGAAGAAAGAGAAGAAGATGATGATGGATGTAGTAGTGAAAGGAGAAGATCGTCGTCGTGACCTATTAAAGTTACCATTGGAAAAGATAAAACGTTCTAGTAGATTCATAAGCTTTGTGAAGAAAGTACTGAGAAGAGAATGAAGCAGATATTACACTGTATATGTATGTGTTCATATGATATGCACATAATAATACGTTCGATATAATTACATATGTTACTTCGGGAAACAGCTTTATTTAAACTGTGTCAATAGGCCACAAATCTATACTGAATAGATATTCTTTTCATATTTGATCTTATATGTTATTTTATGTTATGCTTATGAATGAATTGCAATGTATATCTAATATTTTGGTACATATGGTTGCTGAGAAGATGATGCAATCTTTGTACCACATTTACCACAGAATACTGCTCCTTCTACCTTTGCTGCTCCACACTGCCGACAAAAACATTGATTGGTATTCTGATTTGATCCTAGATTCTCGTTATTGTTTGGTTGATTAGCAGCGGCCTTTCTCCTTGTTTCTTCAAATCTAGCAAGTTGTTCATCACATGCATTGGCTCTTGCCGTCCACTTCTTTTGCTTCCGTTCTTCAAACATTCTATAGGGCTTGGATGCTTTGTATCGGTATCTTGCAGCTTGTTCTCTTAGTTTCATTTCTTCATATGTAATACCTTCTGCTCGAGCTGCCTTCTGTGTTTCGTGTCTATCAGCAATTTTCTTTGCAATAAATCCAGCAAGCATTACATCTCCTACGATTTCTCCGTTATTTACCATATTGTTTGTATTTGTTTGTATTTGTTTGTATTTGTTTGTATTTGTTTGTATTTGTTTGTATTTGTATTGATGTATTGATGTATCTGTATCTCTCTGATGTGTTGAGTTATTTAGTTTGTTTATTAGATGTTTTGTTGTCGATTGTTTGCTTTTGTAATTTATGAGACCTTTGCAATAGGATGTGCATATGTGAATGACCATCTTGCCCTATATCTTGAAAGTATACTCCGCCGACATATCATGAGATACTATGAAGATATGTCTCATCATTGTATTGTTATGCTCTTGCATTACCCAGAGTGGGGGTGGGTTCCTTTAGTTTTATGCAATTTTCTACGTATCGACCTCATTATTGCTGTCTCGCCGACGATGAACTTGTGGCTCTAATCGACGGCATAGAGTGGATATGAATCATAGTTGCAAACATAATAAACCAAATCAAACAATATCCAACCATGATCTTCAATCGCTCTCTAGCCACCGCCGCGACTGCTCTTGTCGTCGCTCTCTCTTCCCTCTCGTCTGCAAATGCCGAGGAATGGTGGCATGACGAATGCTCATCTCTAAAATTAGAGGCACGAACGATGTTGGAAACATCTCCAAGTTGTGCTCTAGTAAAAGCTCTCTTGGATGGTGATGATATCTTGGATGGAACCTATGCTGATGTTGAGGGTGTAAGTCATATCATATGTTTCTTGTTAATGTATCCTCATATCATGTATCTCATCGTCATCACATCAACATCTATTCTCCATAACAGGTATGTGTTGCAAATCCATCTTGTGTTGATAAACTGGGAGGCATGGTATCTACAATTAGACGCAAAAGGTGCAGCATGACGTCCGATGAGGCAAGAGTAGTCCAACAAATTGAGGATTACTCCAACGACGTGACGATTCTCACCGATTACTTCTGTAACAACAACTGTTATGAAGTGATTCAAAGGGTATGGAGTGGTGATTATTCGGCTGCTACTTGTCAATGTCTTCTCCATTATAATTCTGAGTTGAGCAAATTATCAAAGCAAGCTCGTGACTACCTTGGCTTAACCTCTAGTGTCGATAGGCAGATCAATCAGGGGATTAGAGATATGCGTTGCCGTGGAGAGAATCTAAGGTCATCTGCCACCCAGCTCGAGATTGAATAAGTGGTATAGTGAAGGAATCAGTTGAATAGAAGTGGGACATGGGTATGCAGTTGTAGAAAGAGTATAAAGTTTGATATCTGACAGTTTAAACTAAAGCACGTTATCAGGTATCATGAATCTTAACAACTTCTTGAGAGGTATGCATATCATATGATTATTGCCGAGTCTTCTTCTAATCTATTATATTTGATAGCTCATTAAAATCACTTTATGGATGTTGTCATTCACAATCATTCCAGTTCTCTTTGATCTTTGAGCAAACTATCAATCTTCTGAAGAGCATTAGCAGCGGTAGATTCAATCGAGATGGTATCAAAGCCCTCTCCTTCCACTGTAATATCTGCATCCTTTGGATTGATTCTGATTAAACAAACCGATCCTGTACAACCTTCTTGTAACTTTATCTTCTTTGCCGTATCTAATAATACCTCTTCTGATTCTTCTCTCACTGCTGGTACTTTTGTTCCACAGCCAAGTTCAAGTATGACCATATTCATATTCTTTGTTGCAACCTCTTCCTCAACATGAGCTTCCCAAGCTTGATATCTTTCTCTTTGATTATTTATCCCTCTTAGTACATTGTCATCGGTATCATGAAACATGAGAACATTGGGCCGCATAGGCTGATTGCAATATGTGCATGAAAAGATATCATCCGAGCTGGATATATCTTGCAAGATACTCGGACTCATTTGTACTGTTGTTTGTTTGCATGTATCTGTACATGACGTCATCTGTTCATTCCATGTATCCCATTCATTTCCCATTCTAGGCTGACCATGAGCATAACCGATACCACACGCACATCGAAATTGTAATGCCGACCCGTGAATTGCACATAATGTTTCTTTGAAGCTTGAAAATCTATTGAAGTGATTGTCTACATTTGAAGTATAAACATACCAAGGTACTGATATATTATCACTATTATTAGACGACCTACTCAAATTCTTTAATCGTCCACCATTACACCATTGATCTAATATCTCATAACCCTTGTGCGGCATAGTATCCTTGTAAGATTGAGTAAAGTTTAACCAGAATCGTTGAAAGTTGTATGGCTCTTCAGTTAATTTGAATGGGTTACACATATCTCTATATTCGACTGGTGCACATTCATACGTCTGTAAACCGGAGTCGGCACTAAACCCCGCGCCTGTTGTGATGAGTAGATAGTTTGCATGTAGCAATTTCATTGAAGCTTGCTTGATGTTGATGGAAGTTGATGTGATGTCTGACATATCATGTGAGAAATCATTCTCATCGCCACCTATAGTACTGACGATTGTATCATCAGATGATATACCTTGCCGACTCATTATATCTTCCTTCTATACATTCTACAACCACGAGATTGTGTTGTGGGAGAGCTAATAAGACGTCCCTGATATGGGCAGGTAGGGGGAGTTCAGGGGAGAAAAAATGACCAGTCTATCGCCAAAACATAATTGTGGACAGTGCTAAAAGTGTTGGTGGTCATAGAAAGTTTTATTACAAAGGATACTTTAATAACACGTATAAGATGATCGACTTGACAAAGATTGAGAACTTTGATACAAATGAAATGATTGAGATCAACCCAGTTGGTTATCATCCAGGTATTAATGACTTGGGCATCGTTAAATCTCCTTTGGGAAAGAAAAGAAGTCGTCTGGGATCATCAATGAGTACAACTAAATGAACGAGGGACAGCTACTATTGATATGAAGGGAATAACTTGAGGTATCTTTGGGTATCCTTTTATTTGTTATAGACTGCGTAGTGTATATACATAAGCTTTATGTTTTATCTTATATCACACTAGTTTAAGCCTTAGTCGACCAGGTTACTTCTCTTCCATAGTGTGGCTCGCCTCCGTGCATTGTAGCATCGTTAAGATACCCATCATACTTGCCAACTAGTACCGAGCCGCTGGTTGAACTGGATATAATCTTCCCATCAAATGACAAGTATTCAATCTTATGTTTCTCATCATATCCCATGAAGCTTTTGGGTTGTACTTTTCCAATTACATCATTCATGGCACGCCACAGTACGTTAGGCCCTGTAGCGTACACTGCTCCTTTCTCAAGACGTATTTGGTAATGTTCCATTATAATATCCATAGCACGCTTCACCACAGGATGTTTAGGCACAGTGGCCAAGAAGGCATTGTAAAGAAACTCATCACCTGGCATTCCTCCATCATGTACAACCACAAGCTCTGCGTTGGGAGGTATGAAGGTATGCAAAGGTTGTAGGATCTCTATATCAACATCACTCCATACACCACCATTCATATACAATATGCAATACCTGAAGAGATCTGCTCTTGCTGCTGGAAGTTGCATATCATCCCAAGCTGGCCAGTACTCGGAACAGTTCTGTTTCATCCAATTCAGTTGCTCAATGTCATTAAAGAAGACAAACTTGTAGTCATCGTTCAATGCAATCCACTTATCAAGATTGCTTCTCATTTTGGGAGCCATATCGCGGCTTATCCATGATTGATATACTATCTGAGGTATGGCAGAGGTTGTTTCCACACCCAACATCTTTCTTCTAATGCCTCTATCTACATTTATATAAGGCTTCCAAGTGGCATCTCCACTTCCAATTCGATAATCATCATACCGTTTTATACCCTCATCTACTAAACTTTTGACTTCGTCCAATGGTATAAGACTATCTTTCTCACAATCTACATGCTCAATTGATATGTAACCCAAGTAATGCATTATATTCCACTCCATTCGATACTCCATTGTGTACAGTCGTATAGATGTAGCCCATCTCGGGAGGAAAAGTGCAATGAAGCTAACTCCTCCGGGCGGAGTAATGTGTACTGTTGTTGTCCTTATTAGATTGAGTTGATCCTTGAGTGAGAGCTTCTCCCATTGCACTACCACTACTTCGACTTCTGAGCCTTGATACTTATCTCTTAGCTGACTAATGAGTTGATCTAAATTCTTCAGTCCACGATGTTCATCTTCTCGTTGTGTAATTGTAATCTTGTGATGCATTGGCATATCATTTATTTCATCATATGATTCTCCAAGTACATTCTGCAATATGTAGTTCCGAAACTGCCAGAACTGTCCTTGTCTTGCATGATTACACAATGACCAAACATTCGTCTCACGGCCTGCATGGCCATCATCACAGTCATCTGAATACATTGGCATACCAGCAACTAAGGTCTGAAAACATGTAGGTTTGACCGTTGTGCCGTTTAATACTTGTAATGGACGATGACCATACATTAACTCTGCAGTCATATTGTAGAACCTATCACAATGTTTACCGACATTACCATATCGTTCACTAATGCCTGATGGACCTACTTGTTTTCTATGAAAGTCACATGACCACCCGATTGCGTCCACTATACTATATCGGAAGAGTGTTATATCTTCATGATACTCAAGATCAAAGCCTTGTAATGCCGTGTATATTGGAAGCAGGACATCAGTAAGTAGATGTCCAAAGTTTTCTGAATTGTATTCATAGAATAAGACCGATGTTCCCGTGATGTACTCTCTCGTTGGGTACTGTATATTGAGTTGATTCATACTCATTGCAACAGGTGTGAAAACCACTCGCTCATCACCTGAATGTGGTCCTACGCCTAATGTGAATGATGCATCTCCATCTTTTATTCTTTGTTTAATCTTTTGTTCATTATCATCATTATTATCATCATATACGTATAGGAATTCAATCTCGTGCTTGGGATTAGTATCATGATTACTATTCTTCGGTCGTTGCACTATACACATGTTATGAAAGAGACATGATGCTCGATGTGAATTATCAGGTAGATAATCTCGTGAATGACACCAGTGCGTTGTGAATTGTTCATTTCTTGGTGGAGGCGGTGATGATTTATTATACCTCTTAACTCTTCTTTGTATTGTTGTTGGTGCCATCCAACTAGAATCTATTGTTGAGTTATTATCATGCATTGCAATCAAGAGTCTAGTACTCATATGTATACTGATAATTGTAAATACAATTGCAAAACATAAGAACAAAGCAAATGTTTGTGTCGGAAGAGGTCTTCCTCCTCTTCTTTGAAGTCCCCTCATTTTTATATCTATCTGAACTTCAATATATCAAATATCACTAGTACTAACTAATAGACTACCTCTTTTGGAATCAACTTTTTTGTGCATAAGATATAATATGGTACTTTTTGTTTATCGGCCAACTCCTTGTTAATACACTCTTCGATGCATCACTCAGATTTAATACATAATAAATGCATATCAGACTGTAGTATGTATGGACCAGATTCTCCCGCCTCACAGCAACAGGAAGAATTATGCATTTGCATCATATTGCTCCCCCAGCATTCTAGTGGGGGCATATTGTCCGAGGGCGTATTGAAGGGCAATATACTACAACGCAACATCAAGCAAGCAAGAACAACTATTGAGACATCATGGCGGCTATTGGAGTATACATTCCAAGATATAGGGCAAGATGTCATTCACATATGCACATCCTATTGCAAAGGTCTCATAAATTACAAAAGCAAACAATCGAACAATAGAATAACAATCACATATAGATACACACATTGATAACACATCCACATCAACTTTTATACAGTACCAGTAAAACATGGATAACGGAGAAATCGTAGGAGATGTTATGCTAGGTCTATTCGTGGCCGAGAAAGTAGCCGATAGATATGAAACAAAGAAGGCAGCTCAAGCAGAAGGTATCACATTCGAAGAGATGAGACTAAGAGAACAAGCTGCATATTATCGATCCAGGGCTTCAAGGCCATACATGATGTTTCAAGAGCGGAAGCAAAAGAAGTGGACGGCAAGAGCCAATGCATGTGATGAACAACTTGCTAGATTTGAAGAAACAAGGAGAAAAGCTGCTGCCAATCAACCAAACAATAATGAGAATCAAGCGACAAATCAGAATACACAATGCTTTTGTCGGCAGTGTGGAGTAGCAAAGGTAGAAGGAGCCAAGTTCTGTGGTAAATGTGGTACAAAGATTCCATCATCTTCTCAACAGTCGTATGTGCCTGAGGCTAATGTGATCGTCAATGGCAGTCCAACAAATCCAAACTATTCATATCAACCTGTCGAGTATAAGTATTAGGTATCCACTTCTACTTCTAATTCATTCATGAGCTAACACACATAACATATAAAGATCAATTATCTAAAGATTATCTGTTCAGTATATTATTTAAAAGGGCTGATGACATTTACTACGGGCATGAATCAAAACATATACTTTTGTCTCTTAGTTTCGACAATAGTCATGATTATCCTTCGAACCATTGATCGATTGACGAAGCTACAGTCCTTTCCTCACTCTTCATATCATTCATAGACAATTGATATGCACGTAAAGTACTTGCATACTCATCTTTTGTCACAAGACCATCTTTGTACCCTAAACCTACCTTCTTCAATGAGTCATCCTCTCCACTTTTTGCAGCAATTATGAAGTGTTTCATTGCTAGAACCATATTACCATTCTTCACCTCCTCTATGGCAAGCGTATGCCTTGCTATTTCATGCCCTCCGATTGCCGCAAGCTTCGTGTGATGCATAGCTTTTGATGTGTCCTTCTCTACGCCATCACCTTTCCAATATGCAAGAGCAAGGTTGTAGTGTGCTCTGACAGACCCGAGTTCCGCTGCCCTATTCATCAATTCAAATGCCTTGTTCATATTACATGATAAACCTAACTTACCACGATAATATTTCATTCCTAATGTAAAGAATGCCTCGGCATCGTTCAGTTTCGTACGCTTCTCAAATCTTTTCAAATCCTCTTGATCCGAATTTGATAGTGGCACTCTGCAAAACGGGCACCACTGTTTCATACTTCCCTTACGCATCTCATTTTGTGATGTCACCATGCATCCAGTACATAGCATCTTCCCACAGCAGGCTTGATAAACTCTAACCACCCCACAAACTCCATTTTCATGCGGCATTGGCTGCATACAAATTGGGCAATCTTCTTTCGGTGGAGGATCTTGAAATAACTCATCATTATTAGATATATCCAAACTACTAATATACTTGCTTATGGCAGCGATAACAGAATTGTAACTACGAGAACTACTATTGTCTGATGCACCGTCTTCTTTTTTGCAATGCTCAGAATTCTTTTGCTCATATGATGTGTCCATTTTTCTTGGCTATTTCTACTCCGTCGATTAACCGATATATAGCGCTAGATTCTTTATAACAACTATTCAGTACAAGTATGTTATATCGGATGTGCAACAGCCTGCATAAGAGCTGCAATAGGAACAAAGACTATAATATGCAATATTGTAGGTAAACTACGTATCGATTTAATTGTGTATCTATCAAACCGTATAAACAAATACAAAATTATATAGTACGATTAGCAATTATTCGATGGCAATAGACGGCCCTCATTAGCGGCACCAATCTCTCCATAACAACATCACTAACCGCATAAATATCAGCACTGTGTTCATCTATATCATCTAAATATTAATCTACATATCAGTCTGTATACGGATCCAAGCACAAGCTCACAAAATCAATTCAACAACACATAACATCATAAAACAACACAATACAACAATGGATCATAGAAAACTTCTACGTAATACCAATCAAACCACAGCACCCAAAGGTTACATAGCAGGCCTAGGTCGTGGCGCCGCTGGTTTTACTACACGTTCCGATATCGGTCCAGCATCATCTCGACCATCAGCCAATACAGACGATGATAATGCCGATGATCCATTGGGAGCCAACTCAACTATACCACAGTCGTCAGGTAGTGGAAGTAGAGCAGCTGAATTACGTGCGGCAAAGTTACAGATGCAACAAATGCAACGTGCCAATGCTCTTCAACAATCACAACAAGTTGCACAAGTACAACCATTTGGAGCAGCACCAGCAAATTACATACCCGGCGCTGGTCGCGGAGCATCAAGCTACGGTGGTTCCGGTGATGCCACACCAATTGATCCTCCGCGAATGATAGCCGGTCAAACTATGCAAGTTGCAAATTCAAATCCAGAAATGGAGGGAAGTTTATTCTCGAATCAAGATCCATCACAATTTGATGATGATGATAATGAAGCTGATGCGATATATAATGCTATTGATGAACGTATGAATTCGAAACGACGAAAGGTTAATGATACAAATAACTCGAATAATAATAGCAATGGAGGAAGTTCAGCAATAGGTGATCAATTTCGTGAATTAAAATCAAAGTTGGCATCAGTTACAGATGAACAATGGGCAGCAATACCAGATGTGGGTGATTATTCCTTGAGACATAAACAGAAACGACGAGAGGATGTCTTTACACCCCTTACAGATTCATTATTAGATCAACGAAGTAAGAGTAATAATGATGCTAGTGCTGGTGGTATTATGGGATTGGGTGGTACTACCCAAGTTCTAGATGGTACTACAACTTCAATATCAGCGGGGTATAAAACTAATCTATCTGGATTGGCAGAGGCACGATCAACAGTAATGACAATGTCATTAGATAAGGCATCATCTACAGGAGGGATTGATTCAGTATCAGGACAATCAACGATTGATCCAAAAGGATATTTAACATCATTATCTAATACAAAGATTGCATCAGCAGCCGAGGTGGGTGATGTTAATAAAGCACGGTTATTATTAAAATCTGTTCGTGATACAAATCCCAAACATGGTCCAGGATGGATAGCCGCGGCACGAGTGGAAGAAGCAGCCGGTAAAACTGCACATGCACGTAAATTAATAATGGAGGGGTGTGAAATATGTCCTGATAATGAAGATGTTTGGTTAGAAGCGGCAAGATTACACCCTGTTAATCAGGGTAAGACTATTTTGGCAGCGGCGGCACGGCGTATGCCAACATCTGTTAAGATATATCTAAAGGCTGCCGATTTAGAACATCAAGAATATGCCAAAAAGGCAGTATTACGGAAAGCACTCGAATCCAATCCAAATTCTGTAACGTTATGGAAGGCCGCCATAGACTTAGAAGATGAGAATGACGCACGTGTCCTATTAGCAGTGGCTGTTGAAAAAGTACCACATAGTGTTGAAATGTGGTTAGCATTAGCCCGTTTAGAAACATATGATAATGCTCGGAAAGTATTAAATCAAGCACGAAAGCATTTACCAACTGAACGTGCTATATGGATAGCAGCCGCTAAGTTGGAAGAATCACAAAATCATAGTGATATGGTAGAACGGATTGTTGATAAGGCCGTACGGAGTTTGGATAAGCATGATGCTATTGTTTCACGAGCGCAGTGGTTGAAGGAGGCGGAAGCTGCTGAAAGTTCCGGTGCACCATTGACAAGTGCGGCAATTGTCAAGTGTACAGTTGGAAGAGGTGTAGATGATGAAGATCGACAACGTACATGGGCAGATGATGCCAATGCCTCATTATCACGGAATAGTGTTGCAACCGCACGTGCTATATTGGCACATGCATTGGCAGCATTTCCCACCAAGGGTAAGTTATGGCTCCAGGCTGTTGATTTAGAACGGAAACACGGCACACCAGACTCATTAGATGAAGTATTGGCAGCGGCTAGTGAACGATTACCACGTACTGAAATCTTCTGGTTAGTTCGTGCCAAAGAGAAGTGGTTGGCAGGCGATGTTGACAAATCACGTTCTATATTAACTGAGGCATTTAAGGCCAATCCAGATAGTGAACCGGTATGGTTAGCGGCTGTCAAGTTGGAATGGGAAACTGATGAAATTGAACGAGCTCGGGTATTACTAACAAGAGCACGAGAGCGTGCACCCACAGCAAGAATATATATGAAGTCAGCATTACTTGAACGTGAATGTCAACAGTACACAAAAGCATTGGAATTATTAGAAGAGGGATTAAAGAAGTATCCAACATTTGATAAGATGTTTATGATGGGTGGACAGATCTGTTCGGAGGACATGACAAAGGATAGAACGAATCTTGATAAGGCACGAAAGTATTATCAACGAGGATTACAGAATTGTCCAAATAGTATAGTATTGTGGTCACTTGCTAGTCAGTTGGAAGAACGTGTAGCCGAGTATGGTGCCGGATCATCCAACGCTGGTGTGACCAAGGCACGTAGTCTCCTCGAATTAGCTCGATTGAAGAACCCCAAGAATCCAGAATTATGGTTAGAAGCTATCCGATTAGAACGACGAGCTGGTAATGAAAAGTTGGCAGTATCATTAATGGCCCGAGCATTACAAGAGGTACCAACATCGGGTATATTATTAGCCGAGAACATTACAACATCACCACGTGTAGAACAAAAGAGTAAGAGTGCCGATGCGATTAAGAAACGGCCCGATGATCCACGAGTTATTGCAGCCGTGGCTTCCCTCTTTGCTAGTGAACGGAAGCATGATAAGGCAAGGAAATGGTTTGAACGAGCTGTGAAACTTGATTCAGATCTGGGTGATTCATGGGCCAAGTGGTATGCCTTTGAATTAGATGTGGGTACCAAGGAGGGACAGGAGGATGTAAAACAACGATGTATAACTGCCGAGCCGAAGCATGGTGAGTTGTGGTGTAGTGTATCCAAGGATATGGCAAACAGAAGAAAGACTACCGCTGAACATTTAGACATAGCTGCCAACAAGATACTCGAGGAGAAACAAAAGTTTAACTAAATGAAAATCATATTATAATATGATACAGTCTATCTTAGTTTTATATATGTCAAGCAAGTTCATACTGGTTCATACATTTCTTTCACTTTCATAATCATCCACTCCTCTCACCAATCCCTCCCTTGTTTACTCATCCTTGGCAATCTCTCCACGAAGCATCGCCTTCTTAACGCCCTCCTGGGCGTGTTCATCACAAACCCAAACGCCATTGTCATCGTAGACTACACACTGATTAATATCTCCATCAGAAGGATCTTTCCCCCAGCAACATCCTTTAATGATACAAGCGTTGCTATTACAAGTATGGGATTAGGGCATCGTTCGGACAAAGATATACGTCCAGGTTTGCTACATCCTGATCATCATCACAATACCACGCAGCTCCGTATGTGCAACCATTGTAATTATCATCACAATCTTGCTGTGTACGATATACTGGACGGTAATCATGCCAGTTATGAGGATCAATGTAGAGATAACCATTGCAAGCCTGGTGGATATACGCCTCTTCATATCCATTGGGTCTCTTTCATATACTTATGACAGTCATGTTGCATACCTGACTCTCCAGCTACGCTAATTAAGTTGTTGGTGGACGATGTAACGATTGCTAATGTTAATGCAAAGATCTTCATGATGTGTGAGTTGATGTTGTATTGAATGTGTTTAAAATTTTATGAGCTCATTATCCGCCGATCGATATGCAGTCGATTTGAGACTACGATTAGAAGAAGTGATCACATCTTGAATGCTAATCTTATCAACTTTAATGGGAAGTATATGATGTGATATATAACTCAGTGTATAACTCTCATGAACTCTCATCTGTTTGACGTTTAGGCACGAATCTATCTACTCATTCTACTTATGGTTTATCCGCAGATTTGAGACTCCGATAATAAATACCGTCACATCTTGGTTGCTACTAATCTTAAAAACTTGCTGGGGAGGAGATTAGTTGATATATTGAAACATGAGCATCATAACTCGATTGTTCTCTTTGTTGTTCGTTTAGGCACGATACTCACGATGATACTCTGATACTCTACTCCAATCAAAAATAAATAGTTCACTCGACACGCGTTATGCTGAGGTTTGAAGATTTGTGTCTCCGAAAAAATATCTTTTTTTAGACTGCTCATAATTCCAAAGAACCTCCTCATAACATCATGAAGATCTTTACAGTAGCAGTAGCAGTAGCAATTGTTATGTCCAACAGCGCAATTAGCGTCGTTGGAAAATGTAGCAAATATATGCATGACAACTATGGTATGTATTTGTATGTATTTTTTCGATTCATTGATTTGTAGCACATCATGTGAACTTCTTTTTTATTGTATCAGCATCTCATTCTATCTCATTGCAATGGAATCGTTCAAATGATAGGCTACCCCCGTCACACAGAATATGAAGAAGCTTATATTCACAAAGGATGCAATGGTAAACATGGACATAAATACAGACCAGTGTTTCGTACCAAACATGTATGTAACAAAGATTACGGCGGATGTACACACGGCCCTGCATGGTATTGTGATGATGACAAGGACGTGTCTAACTTGGAAATCGACGACGCCTGTATCAATGTAGGTTGTTGCGATGGTGAAGATCCGTCAAGTGGCGGTATTCATAAGTGTGTCAAGTATGATGATAATGGCGTTTGGGTGTGCAATGATCACGGCCAAGAGGAGAGTGAGGAGGACGACGAAGAAGAGGAAGAGTTTGAGAAGGTCTCTTCCGAAGAATCTTTACCTGGTG
>Ga0075437_12281_pt1 | contig 19878 bp, 12 predicted proteins | sample MintriMetagenome_FD_74266 | JGI IMG/M metagenome (GOLD analysis project Ga0075437, IMG submission 74266) | Marine eukaryotic communities from Monterey Bay, USA to study complex ecological interactions - Minidiscus trioculatus and... | ecosystem: Environmental > Aquatic > Marine > Unclassified...
ATACAGCCGTGTTGAACGAGAATACATGTGGGTCAGTGGCAGCACTACAAAAGGAGATTACACGTCTTCGAACTGAGCTGGCAGTTAAGAGTGCAACAGAGGCTGGAGTTCAGGTTGATTCCAAACCAAGCGCTAATGAATCCTCTGATATCACCGTGTCTGTACTACACAACCAGAATACAAAGCTCAGCAAGAAAATCAAGGTATTGAAAGACGCTTCTAACCACCGTGAAATGCAGGTCAAATCAATGAAACGAAAGCTACAACAAGAGACATTGATTCGTAAATGTAAGGAGAGGCGTATCACCTACCTCTCTAGTAAAGGCAAGACAACTGGCATGGAAGAAGATACTAATGGGGATGAGGTTACCACACTGCGTGAAGAGGTGACCATATTGCGAGAGCAGCTTGAAGCACAGCCAACCGAATCGGTAGATTGGATGTTAAAATATAAGGAGGAGAAGGCTAAAGTTGAAGATATGGAAAGCAAGACTACTACCACATTTGATGCCGAAGAGAAGGAGAAGATGGAATCAAAAGTTGTTACATTATTGGACGAGCGCAGTACACTTCAAGCCAAAGTCGAAAGCATGTCCAATGAGCGCAATACTGAAATTGATTCAATCATTAAAGACGTTACCAAATTGGAAAATGCAAATATTATGCTTCAATCTCAACTTGATAAAAAGGAGTCGGTAATCATGGCAAATGAGGAGAAGATTCAAAGTAGTGAAGCACAACTGAACGATCTTGAGAAAGAGATGAAGACCACTCTTGAATGTTTGGAGTCAACACAGGAAAGTCCGCGTTAGTACTTCTTTGTTTTGTGTATTCGTGTGGTCAATATGAATTCTCGACGGCTTGGCTGTTTTATTGACCTTAGTTTGCCTTTATTGATTGCCCTTGCATATCATATGTACTAACATATGTTTTAATCTCCTCTCTTTCGTCATCATAAACTCTGATAACGCGCATCTTCCAGGGAGGCAATTCGAACAACTTTGCGGAAAGGCGTATTTGGTGGAAGAATTACGAATGATTCAGATCAAGAGATTCTCGATAATCTCGTGAACAATACATTTACTCCTAAAGCGTTTGATGTGGACTTTGCTCTAGCAGATGTTGAAGGTGCGCCTGTCTTGCCAGAAGGAAGTTCAAAGGATGACATATTTGCTTGGATTGATAGTTTACCTTCTTACAATCCTCCAACTTGGTGTGGACTTGATGAGACGGCAGAGGTTGCACGTGATAAGATGGTAGCCGAGTCGGTTGTAAAGAAGTTGGGTAAGGTTACGAATTCTCTCTCAGATGAGTGAGTGTAAAGGGGTATATTTAGAATAAGATTTAATTATGTGTTGAGATTTCTATATGGATATATATAATATGACTAGTCAACTCCACTACAGAGTAGATCTGTTTGTTGTAGAATGATAGCAAACTCAAGTCAAAGTTGTGATTTGCTATACTCCATGACATAAGGAATCCACAAATGGGATGAAACTATTGGAATTGCGTTGAGTCTTGATAATACTAAGTTTTATGCTGGATTTCAGTCTCTTGGATACATCTTTGAGATAATGAGAGATGACGGCTTGCCTTTTGAGTAGATGGGAAGTACAATATCAAATCGATTAGTTAGTTTAGAGACGGCTTGCCGGGAGTTTAGACAGGCGTTTGGGGAGGATACCCCAAACTTTTGATATCAAAAGAGACAATGATATCTATCTGCATCACAACATCACTAGATAAGGTATCTATTAGTGTCCTTTGCAATCTAATATTGACAGTGGACTGAGATATAACGGCTTGATACCTAGTGGGTAGGTTCAGTTCTATTGGATCATCGGTATCTTTAAAAACTCCCTCTTCTCCTCACTCGATCTCGAGTACGTACATACAATGAAGTGAGATGTGTTCAGTTCATAAGCTAGCTCATATCTTTATCCTATTCTCTACAAGCTAGAATCACTCATACATATCTATAACATATAGTCATTTAAAACCCACATTCGGTTACATACTCTCGATTAATCCTCTCTCCGCCACTTCTTGTGTTGCACTGCATATTGAGTTCCAAGCTAACAATATAATGGAACCAGTTTTTGGGAATGTTGGATAATTCACCAAGTCCGGATTACTCCAGTCAACCGCAGAGTGACGTGCCGAAGGATGTCCTCTTGGTAGTAGATTCATATTCTTACATTCGGACGGATTTGACAGTATATACCGCCTCTGACCACCGAGCAAAGTGATGGCATTACGAGAAAGATCAAAGTGGTTCTCTGCTATCACTCCCTTCATACCAAATCTACAATGTATACCCTTCTGTTGCTTTGGTTCGATAATATAAAAAGGACGTTCTTCACCTCTTCTGGGTTGGAAGAAAGTCAACTCATCAAATAGCCACTCGGATGATCCCTTATCACAACTACCATCGGCTGTATTCTCACCCATATCACCACAACCGATCAATCGGAAGTACCAATGGGGATTGTCCGGTCCTAGTTGATCATCAGTAACGTTGGCATGTTTTAACCAATCAACATATGTCATTCGCATATTCTCAGTTGGAGGTTGCCAATTTTGTAAAGCACTATCTGCATTCTTTTTCTTCTTGGCTTCATTGAGCTTATGCTTTAAATGCTTCACCTCCTCTTGTGCCTCATCATCATCTTCATGATCTCCGGCATAATCTTTCGCCGCCTGTAATTGACGTTTCAAAACATTCAATTCTTCAAGTACACCCATTGCCTCCTTCATTTCAACTTGATCACCACGACCGAATCCACCATGGACATCCTCTCCTGCTTTTCTTTTAACTTTTAAATCCTTCTGTTCGGCACGTCGTTGTTCCTTCGTACGTTTATCTACCCAATACATGAAATGATTATTTGGTGAATATTCAGTACGACGCATTTGATCTTCCTTCCCCATTAGTAGTTTTTCCATATATCCGGGTGAATTCCATCGTTCAGTTGTTCGTGCTACTTGTGGATCATTCCTCATAACGAATGGTACCTCTGCATGTCTATAATTGTCTGCCTTTTCATATTCGGTATTGTAATCAAAAATACAAATGCCCTGATAAATCTCTTTGTGTGCATCTGCATCATGATCATCTGTAGGCCAATTATGCAATACATCAAGAACTGGCCATTGGATGGGATAATTCTCAATTGGATAATCTGGACAATTATGTATATCATAGGGAGTTTGTAACTTTTGTACATAGTGTCCCTGTTTTGCACGCTCGGCTTCTACAAATGCTAATGATCTTTCATCATCTTTTGGTAATATTTCAGTATCATACTCATATCGTAGATCGGCATACCATCTCTTTTTGTTACCAATTCTCTTCAATGATTCTGGTATTGTATACTTTAAACCACCTTTTGAATAAGTATAATATGTTAAAATTTGGAAATTGAGTTGCAATTGGAAAAGTTGCACAAGATGTGCACAAACATGGCATCCGACACAATAATCAACAAATACACACAAAACAATATAAACAACTCACCTCGCAATTTACTTAATAAACTACCCCCAGCATTATCACTGTTATATTCATTACTTGCCCTATTTGCTTGAAATGGTTTATGCTTTGTTGGTGCATCCAAATTATGGCTGTTGTAACTATTGCTGCCATGGAACACTCTATAAATACTAATACCAAATATAGTACATAACATAAATGTAAAGAATGTTATTTGTAAATATGGATCATTCTTCCATTTACCCAATATTATTCCATATAGTTTGTTGTTGTTATTGGTTGTTGTTCGAGTACGTTTCACACGACGATATTTCTTTGTACCATAATTACTACGTTTTTCTTTTGCTATTCTTCTTTCATTACGGCGTTGCTCACGAGCAGTAGTAACGCCACCGCCGTCGGGTATGGCTACGGTGGAGTGTGGTCTACGTTGTTGCATTGTTGATATTGACATACTACATCATCATCTGCACTAACATGCTACATACGATACTTTTTCTACGTATAATGAGACTCTTTCTTGTGGGTAGTCGAAAAAGTCAGTTGACTTCGGACTTCGAGCCACTCAAGGGTATTTATCAAAAACGATGAACCAGATGATTGATGATCCACCAACTGTAAGTATCGTTAGTTTACATACTATGTGTACAAACTATGTCTTTCATATTCTAATTCTACTCTTCTACAACAACAACAACAACAACAGGATAAGAGTAAGAGGAGGTTGATGAAAAGTTAAAGTAAAGAAATAGAATTGTACAGAACTTACTTTTCCCTAATGACTTGCACTAATTTCAATACCTATACAACATGTCCATTGCAAACTAAAGGGAAACATAAGTTGAATGTTGTTAGCAAACTATGTTTCACAAACAGATGGAAGACACCCAATCCATCAAACTCAAACTTACCTAATCTATGTTCCTGTGGCCCTTCATTCCTCAAGCGGAAAGCTTGAACTAACATTATCACAACCATTACTACCAATGCTCCATATACAATAAACAATACAATGTTCCAAACAAGAGGTAACTTATTTGATGTACTCATATTCGGCATGACTAGCTTGTTTCCACATGGTAACACTTCATCCTCTTCTATAACAGATTGTCCACACTTGTTCCTCAGTATTGAAAACATGGCATTGCCATTTAGTGCCACATTATCCAAGGCAAAGATAGACACTGCATTAAATTCTCCATTGTATGCCATTGTGGCCATTTCTTTATTCACTTCCGATCGACGATTATCGTCTATTAAGTTGGAAGCGTGCATGATCCCTATTTGAACAGATGTGGCATCAACCTGCCAGAATCCTTGAATTTGATTGAAGGGATAGTACGAGGTATCAGCTGGAGGTCCTAGCTCGTTGTAATTATCAGATGCTTCATTATTAGTACTTTGAGTAACATATTCTTGGAGAGAGTTGAGTTTAGATACTCCCGTGCCCTTTGTGTCTGTACAGTGTATGTAGGACAGCTGTGCATTGCCACCATTTTGTTCATCGTGACCTTGTTCATAAGTCTTGGAGTGACAAGTTACTAACTCATCTTGGGCCCAATTAGCCTTGCCACAGAAGGATGCTGAGTTGATGGAGTGGGGACGTCGTGTCAGCAGGTATATTTAGATAACGAAGGAGACAAATCACTAGACTACACAAGAGGACCACAAGGAACACGAACCAACTTACCATACATATCATGTCTATCAACAGCTAACAAATATCCCTTTCCGCCATACTTACTCAAATCTGCCATATCCATTGCTTGAGAAACAGTTAGCCCCGCTATCTTATCACAAGAACGATATGGTACACCCGCCTCCTGATATATCTCTTTAATCTTGGCAATACCATTATAATAATATGCAAATGTTTGTTCATGCTGTTGATTATCATCATCATTAACATTTTGATCATCTTCAGCTGCTTGATCTTCCAACTTTCTTTCACCCTCATTATCCTCTTCTTTTGCTTCTCCATCTCCACCACCACCAGCAGCATCATCTGTATAATCATACTCATAATATAGTGAATCATCAGTTTCCATGTAAACTTGCGAGCTTAAACCATTATACCCAGCTTCATGTACCAATTCAGAATGAAAGATTAGAACCAACTCGGTTGGGTTATCGTTACACCAACGTTTCGTATCAGCCAATAAACTACTCAACGTTACCGAAGTTAGTGGTATATCAATTAATGACCCATGATGAAATCCCACAGTACCATTATTAAATATCTTAGGACGTAAGTCTAATGCTCGCGCACCATCATTTAATTGTTCATAGACAGTACCCACTTGTGTCTTGCCATATAAACTCAGTAACTTGGTTGTTATTGTATTCATTACAATGTTATTGTTATTGTTGGATTGTTGGTTATTATTTTGTTGGTTGTTATTATTCATATTATCTACCCCGTCATATTCATTACTATATGCACCACCGCCATTATTATTTGAGTTGGATGAAGTATCAGAATCACCTTTAATATTTAAATATCCGGTAGCAGCATCGTGTGCCATGACAAAGCTCGCCCTGAGATTTATTAAGATGATAGATAAGAGTTAGCTCACATAGTGCACTTGACAAATCAACTCATCAACTACTCACTCGGTTAGATATAATTCAGGATTGAGATTGGGTACATAACAATCTGTGAATTGAAATTGACGTCGTACTGCAACCTTTTTACATGGTGCTCGGTGATAACTTGTTGTTTGTTGCAATAGTAGGAGAAAGCAACAAAATATGAAGTGAAATTTTGGTTTGTGCATATCATGTGCTCGTTTTCGATGCCGTCTTTTGCAGCCAGCAGATTTCTCCGGCGGTGGCTCTAACGTCGCTCCTACTACTATCGGCGTCATCATTGGGAGAGTATATCAGCTGCAAGTATATACTATAAACTACAAACAACTTTTTATAGTAGCCGTTTTCTATGTCCCAGTTAGTTATAAAAGACACCCAATTAGACTCCAACTTGCAAAAAGTTGAGGTCAACGTGATACGTCTTAATGATATAATATTTTAACAATGCGGATATTAATTATACTGTTCGTTTTGCAAATATATACAGCGGTAGTAGTAGTGGCTTCATTATCTCCGCCGCCGACGGATGAATGGGGAGATTATAATGGTTTAGATTTAATAGATGTACGTAAGCTATAATTTGTTTGTGCTATTTGCTTTTGAAAGGTGTATGAATGTTTTCTATTGGAATATTATACTAACACTTCTGCAAATCTTTGAACATTATACTTCTATTCCATACCGATTGCAACAATGTTATTATGTGATTTGCTCGGTACTCATATATTTTGCCTTGGAATAATATGTCTCTTGCAAATCTCCAAATTGCAACACTGTTATACAATCACGTCAGTGGATAAACTCACATCCAGATGGTGATATACATACATCTGTTCGTATTGGACGGGAACGTCCAGGAGATTCAACATCTATTAATGGTTTATTCGTTAAAGAACCATTTGCTATTGAAAAAGGAGATATTATTGCACAAATTCCATGGGATTAGTGAGTTTATTAGTTGTTTGTTTGTTGCAGTAGAATTTGTTTTACTTATAAATTTCCTTCAATAACCAACAAATAGTATGATTCATCCTGAAGGGAAATACTCAAAACACAAGTACTTTAGTTGTAGAGCTATTTACTACCTTGCAAAGGAACTTAAGAAAGGTGAAGATAGTTCACGTGCACCATATGTGAGATATTTACTCTCCATGCCTCGTGGTACAATGCCAGGAGAATGGAGTGATACTGGTAAACAATTCTTGGCTGATATGTTGGGAAATGGAGAACTGCCTCCATATGAAGAGAAGTGGCGTAATAAGTTCGAGACACAATGGTTAGATGAATGTGCTGGAACTGATGATGATGAATTAGAAAAGGCAGCGTATTGGTTAGCAGCATCACGAGATGAGGATACATTAATGGTACCAATTTATGATATGGCCAATCACTCCAATGATCCCGACAAGCTCAATACACTATCATACAAACCATCCAAAGCAGGGGAAACATTCCGACTTGTTGCAAATCGGAAAATCATGCCAGGCGAGCAGATATATAATTCCTACAACAGATGTAATGCATGTAGCGATGTACCAGAGAAGGATTGTGACACGTATAGTTTTTCCCGTACTCCAGATTTATTTGTTAGTTTTGGATTTGTAGAAGAATATCCTCAGAGTTGGAATCTTGATCCTGCCGAATTAGACAGTGAAGATAGTTCTGATGACGAGACAGAGTTACAATTTTGTTTGGATAGAGATGTAGAAACGGGAGAATGGGATACAACCTGGGAAGATGGTGAAGATGAAATGCCAAGTGAAGAAGATGGTCAATGGTTAGAGAAACAATTAAAACGATTGCAAAAGCTACACAATGAAAAGGATGAGTTGGAGAAAAAGTTAGTACAAGATGGGCAGATGACAAATTGGGAATGGGAATCGTCTTGGAATTATCATGATGCCTTATTTGGTGCAATCAGTGCGGCAATAACCGCTGTAGAAGAAGAGGATGATTCACACGATGAGCTATGATAGGTAAATTATAGATATTAGATCTTAAATCTTAAAACAAATTATCTTATTGGACTAGTGTTTCTCAGCCATTCATCACTTAGTCATTCTTTACCATCATATGCATTTAATTTGTAGACTCTCCTACATTCAACCCAACATATTATAACCACATCTCCTATCCACCATTCAACACTACTTTCATACCTTTGTCCTTTTAACTCTCACTAACATTATCAAACAGTTCATATCTTCTTCCTTTCTCTTCTCAATCATTCACTCATCAAGTATCAATTAACGGTTCATTACTTCACGCATTGGAACGCAGCATCCGCATTTGGGGAAGAGACTAAGACCGGCAACTGCAAGAGTAACGGGTACTTCATCATTGCAGGGGAGGGCTGCTGATGCAACACAGCAGCACAAATGCGCCTGTGCATTACATACCGAACATCCATCACACTCGATTGCAGGACCAAGACAACAGCAAGGTAAACAGGGAGCTCCCGGCTTGCAGCATACCTCAAGGTTAAGGCTATATCATTATACACAAGAGGAACGAAGCGTTAGTTAGGCATATATACACTGAATAGGAAAGTATATAAGATATGATAATAATATCAATTCTTACCAGCAAAGGCCGACCTTTCCAGAGCATCCACAGCAATCGGCGGTAGGTAAGTAGCTCAAGTTTGCGCAACACAAACCACAACATAGGATCAAGTCCTCTTCTCGAATAGCGTCGTCTCCTCCCATGGTTAGATAGATCAATGTAAGCTTAATTCTTTGAAGGTGTCAACCGTGCTTTATTTTTGAATGAACTAGGTATCCATCCAACTCTCACTATTTAAGTAACATCTACCGTGAGTAATAAGGTATCCTATTAATATTAGAAAAATTGCAAAGTATCATTGCTATCACGAAATCAATCGCTAGAGGAAACAACCATAGCAACAATACCTAACAACTTAACCACCAAAGAAGAACTCTATACAACTATATAATTGCAATAAATCGAGTTGGATTGCTCTACTGTCGATTTATCAACACAAACAATATAAAAGTATCTTTGCTAATATTTTCGGGTATCTTGCAGCATGAGTGGTAGTTTAGGAAGTTTAGCATGTGTAATAACTCTTCCATCATTCATAGCACTACTTACTCTATTCTTCTGGACACTTGCATCTAATATATTTGGTAATGATAATAACAATGATGAACAACAGCGTGGTTGGTGGGAGGATATGAATCGAGAAGAAAAGAGGAATGGGTTGAAATTGATTATCAATCTTTTGGGACTTTGTATAGCCTGTGGTACATTGATGGTACCTATTAGTATGGCTAGGTCGGGTGTTCAAGAAAAGTTTAATGTCGGAGTATTAGCCGCGAGTCTCTTTATGTTTGGAAACATGCTATTTGTAAGCTTCTGGTATCAAATAGACTTGGACGGTATCGGAGAGGAAGAGATGCAAGATAACAATCAATACAATGGTTACAATCCATGGTGGTATAAGCAAATGGATGAGCGAGAACTATTGGAGTATCATCAAAAGGTGGTGTCCTATGTCTGTTTGGCCTTAACAATATCGTTCTATGCAATTTCTACATGTACCTATAGTTGGGCAAGGGCACAGCCAGGTTCTCTTGTCCGCTCAACAAGTCGTAATGATCCATATGAACAGAGGAATAGAGCACACCTTTCCGCACAGTTTGAAATGTTGAGTGAGATCTGGACTTTCATTTCTCTTTGCACTTTGGTAATCTTTATCGGCCTATCGATTGCTTCCCTTGTACTCTTAGGATCGGAGGATGCCGATAGGATGAGAGAAAAGGCTCGACTAATCAATATGATCATTATCAATGTTTGGATGGTAGTTGTTTCACTATTCATGATGTTTTGGGGTAATGAGGTTTTCTCTGTAAAAAGACGCGGTAATCTTGGAATGGGAATGCTGTATGGAGGGTGCAAATACTTCTCATCTCTGTTATTGTTAGTCTGTTTCCTATTTGCATCATTTTCATTTGATCAACGTGAAAGAGAGGAATCAACTTGGGTAGGATGTAAGTGTATCTTTTGTTTGTTTAGATTCTACACCCGGGAATTATGATCCTCTGCTAACCCGATCTCCTTTTCCTTGCAGCTGCAACTACATATGCTTGTTTGTTCCTAACAGTGATTCACTTTATGTTCTCGGCTAGAGCAAGGGAGTACCAGGTATCTTTCATCGATACAACAAACTCTGGTAGTAAGATTAATGATGAATATACAAGAGATCTTGGGAATCACAATGCAGTTCAATTCTTAAGATGAGACGAGAGTATAATTGAGTAATGTCAAGCTCGAAGACTTTCGGTGAAAGAATCATCGCCGTGATAGAGCCCGATCTAATCAATATTCAACTTTGGAAGAATATGAGCACGTATAAAGCCGTGCAGCACAATAGATGAAGAACCTATTTGGCATGAATTCACTCTGTGAGAGTATAGAGTGGATACATGAGCTGGGTATTAAATGATGACAGATTCAACTTCAGTCTTATATTTCAACCTCTAGAGTTTGCCTGTTTGGCATGCAATTCTCTGCGAGTACACATGATATGTGTATGAATGTGGAGGATTAGCATGAGCCGGGAGGTCAGTTTGACCTACTCTAAAGAGCCCAACACATTATGGAAGAGAACAAGGAGTGTATATGTGTTGGCGTAGATGTTATGAAGTAGTGAAAGTGGAAGATAAAGCCACGTGAAACTACGACAGCTTGATTGTCTTGTTGCTACATTCAAGTTGGTTCTTTCGTATAACTTTCCCAATACTAGGAGCGGTGAGGGATCCAAAAGATATACGATACAGCAAAGAACAAATCCGTGTCTATGTATAGCCAGAATCTTGGGGTTGGTCTCTTGAACGATTGCTAATAATCTAATTGAACATGCATGGTAGAACAGAGATAGGAGAAGTAGATAGAGAGCTTTGGTACGCTGAATCTCTTTTGTAATTGGAAAACTACTCTCGAAGCACACCCACTATATCCGTACCAACTCATCTAACATCTAATGAGTTGGCTCGAGTCCCTACAAGTATACTAAGGAACAAGTCAATCAAATACGAGATAGACGGCAGCGTAAATAGGCGTCTAGAGATAGATACAAAAGTCCTAAGCTAGTTAATTCAATTCAATTCAAAATGACTTAAGATGGAAGTAGACAGGAGGATATGGATATGTGTATATTCGATGTTATAATTGTACTGTTTATCAGAAGCGGAGATTGACGTGCAGATAACTAATGATATCTCTAGTGTAGTCATAAAAGTTTAGGAATGAGTGTGCTGATGATGATGTGTGGAACTTATATATGTTACACTAGATCTATAAACATCGTCCATCAATCTTTTAAACATCTATTCTTTTTCATAATCCTCTGCCAAGGCCAAAAACAACAACTCATATCACTGCTAGTGCATAACTGTTAAAATAACTCTCCAAACAAACTTTCTTGAGGGAAACCCAAATTCAACTAATAGGTAACATAATCTCTTAAGAGGTGTTAAGTTCTTCCCCCCTGTTTAATATAAATACGATACTTAATCCAAGTACAAAGAAATACCAAAGAAATAAGACGAACAAAGATAAGCACAATGAAGATTGATCAGTTTGCACTCACCCTTCTGATCAATAGAGATCCCATTTCACTTTCCACAATACAAACATATAATACCACCACCACGAAACTACAGCATTTCAACATTAATCGCATCCATCCCTTTCCTTCAAAGGGGTCATCCATGAATCACCAGCTGCCTTATTTGGTTGGAGATTTGTATGCTTCAACCCCAACTTACTAGATTCGCTGCCATCGACGGAAACTGAAAAGAAGAAGCGTGAGAGTCGGCACAAAGTACCAGGAAGAAGACTAATCCAATCCAACAACTTACCATCTTCTACTTCAGGTAGGCTAGGCGCTTTCACCTCACCGAAGGCTCCAGAAGCCTTGACGGAAGATTCACCATTGATGCTTTCGATTGTTTTAAGAGTCATAGCGTCCGAGGCTACAGACATTGAATCACTACCAGTACTTGGCTTATGGACGTCGTCAGACGCCGCCGCCGCCGCCGAGAATCCCATTGACATGTCAGTGCTGGGTTCCGTACCAGTAGTAGACGCATTGTAATTATCAACAGCTTGTGGCTCATGCTCGGGAATTAATTCGTTGGTAGCAACAGTCAACGCAAGCACCGACATATCTTCCATAACTTCATCAAAAACTTCTAAGTGTGTTGGAACCGGCATAGATACATCCCCCGTCATAGCATCGGATACATTGAATAGATTAAGCAATTCTCGGATTGAATGGGTAGTCGTTTGACTAGTACCAGTACGGATGGACTGGCCATCTGCTTGACATACAGTGAGGATTCCACGGAGCTTACTTTCAAATTGCGGATCAAACGGGAGGTTGAAATCAAGTACGGATTGAATCAATGATGCAGGTGGTAATGTGTCCGTCTCCACATAATCACGTAGCTTGGCGATGATTCTGTTCTGAGACTTGACACCAGCAACCCGGTTTCTCAATGGAAGAATTTCCTCGTTAACATGACGCACTGACTTTAGTCTTGCTGCCTCAAGACGCTTTGTTGCCGCCTCTTCTTCATTGAACTCCTCCTGCTGCTGATCGACCAGCCTCTGCTGCTCTTTTACTAACATTTGAAGCTTATATAACTCCATCTTTCCGTCGTCTAACCGCTTCGCTGCCTTGTTTTTAATCTTCTTTTGAGCGTTAGTTCTCTTCTTCATAATCGCAGCAAGCACAATATGAAAGTTGTAGAACATGAAAAGCTTGGATTCTGCATCCGAATCCACGAGAGACTTTTCGACCCTCTCTTTTACCTTCTTAAGATCGTGCATGTCATTAGATCCACTGTGTGGAGAATTATAAAGCATATTGTTTAGATAGATATAGATTCATGCAAGCCAAAGGAAGGGGGTGATTTGGACTTACCTGAGCACCTGAGAGAAGTACGAAGCCACGACTTGTGGATTTAAACTTTCCCAAACTTCGGGCGTGTTGGAATTCTCCCTCAACTTGGAGATTAAGTAATCTGAACTCAAGATGTCCATCGACAGCACCGCATCCGTAATGTCAACATCTTTGAAATCGTTGCTAATCTTTTCAACAGCGTCAGCATCCAACAGTAGCGACTGTGCTCCAGCCAACAATAGACGGTTCAAAATACACGGAGGAGTATCCTTGGAGGAGCTCGGCTGATCGGAGGGGTCACGGAGGACTCTGTAGGCAGGGCCTTCGTACTTATTAGTAGCAGATGCAGTTCTTTGAACGGCAGTCTGAGAAGCATCAAGCTGATTATCACTCTTTGTATTGAAGAGATTCATAGGTGGCGGCAGTGAGTCATCGTTTGTGGACAGCTGATTCTGCTGCGGGTCTTGAGGTAGCGGTGACTTGCTGTACGCCCGGCGATTTGCAATGTGCTTGCTTCCACGGGCTATTCCACTATTAGCGGAGGTAAACTCACGGCGTTTCTTACTGTCAGAACCAAAGTCGGGACGCTTGGGTGAGACACGTGGATTTCTTTTCAGATACGATGATGGATTTTTACGACGTGGAGTTGGTGCTTGATTGTTCATGCCTCCAGCTGCCTTTGCTTGTTCTCTCTCCTTCTTCTCCTTCTTCACTTTCCTCTCCAACGGTAAAAGGGAATTAGCAATATCTTTTGGACAATATTTGTCTAAGGGTCCTGGTTCACCTCCTTCTCCTGGAAACAGGAACTGAAAAAGACTCAAATTCTTTGGCTTCTGACCAGGCCTTATAGATCGTTGAATGGCTTCATTATACTTGATTTCCTCATAACTGTAACCGGTACCAGCTATTAACCCGACGGTTGTGTTCCTAATAGTCTCCAAAGAGTCCTTCTCAGGTTGGTTTGTCTCCGCCCCCTCCATACTAAAATCGTCATCGTATTGATTCATAGAAACCTCCTCCTCCATATTATCACTGCCGTAATAAAAAGACTCCTCCATATTCGTACTATAATTATCACCATTGTAATCACTCATGGTGTATGTTGAGTTGTATCTGTGTCTGCGCTATGTGAACATCCCTCTAAGAGGATACCATTGATTTCCGCTAGCGACTAATAAAAACATTTTAAAACTAAAACAATTCACAAAACTTTTCTAAAGAGTGTAGTTTGTAGCTTGTAGTATGCAGTTTATAGCGTAGTGTAGTTTGTAGAGTAGTGTAGTTTGTAGCGTGTAGTGTAGTTTATAGTGTGTAGATTAGCTTGTAGCGTGTAGTCTGTAGCGTGTAGTCTGTAGCGTGTATCGTAGTTTGTAGTGTAGTGTAGTTTATAGTGTGTAGTGTAGTTTTTGGTGTAGTGTAGTTTGTAGAGTAGTGTAGTCTGTAGCGTGTAGTGTAATTAATAGTGTGTAGATTTATAGCGTGTAGTCTGTAGCGTACCTATAGTTTGTAGCGTAGTGTAGTTTGTTAGCGTGTAGTCTGTATCGTGTAGTTTGTAGCGCGCAGTTTGTAGTGTAGTTTATAGTGTAGTTTGTAGTGTAGTTTATAGTATAATTCAGTCTGTAGTGTAGTTTGTAGCATGTAATCTGTAGTGTTGTTTGTAGCGTGTAGTGTAGTTTATATAATGTGTAGTGTAGTCTGTAGCGTGTAGCGTGTAGCTTGTAGTGTAGTTTGTAGACGGGATTGATTCTATAGATCAGTTCACTTTTTCCACGCTAATCCACTCACCATTTCAACTACTGTTAACCACCAAACAAATCACCTGGCCAATGGCCACTGCCGATATATCATCTCTCAAAGTTTAATTCCCTTCATTATTCATAAATATCGTGTTTGTTTAGTTATATTATTGTAGCTCGTGCCGTTCACATAAAAGGATTCTGAAAGATCAACATGTATGCTGAATCATTTATATAATACTGAATCTCTCTATCACCACATCTCATCTGATATTACTATTGTTTCTTAGGCCTTGGATTGTGGTGGGGGATTCGATGGCATTGCAATATATCATCTTGCTATACACACATCTTGTTATACACGCCATCTGTACCAATTTATCCACCTATTCATATAAGATTATTATCTCATCCCCTACCCTTCTAGTGTTATGGTGCTTATACTACTATACCATGATCTCATTAGTATTATATTGCCAGCCCCACAGCAGCCCAAAGGCAAGTAAGCGCCGATATAAGAATTGAGATTGGTGGTTGTGGTATCTTTTCTTGCTCAATTCCAACTTCCCCCTCATTCAACGCTCATCGCAATCAAGTTCCTATCATTGATGGATCCATATATATTGTTGAGAAACATGGTGGATAAAGTGGCAGTGAAAGCCAAGCTCTCCGATGGCAAGGCTAAACTCCTTGAAAAGCATTCTCAATTTAGTGGAGGAGATTCTATGGCATTTAAGCTTGGGACGATTGGCACGGTGCTTGTTTCCTTTATTGCATTGATTATTCTGTGAGTATATCTTGATATTCGTACGCTTAATATTGTGATTGTTCGTATCGTATGTTTATATCATATGTTCATATGATATATCATATGCTCATATCATATGCTTAAAAATGCTCACATCATCATATGCTCTAATTATATCTTTAGCTTCTTCTGGGTAGCTGCATCCAGTGTATTTGCAACAGAAGCTCAAGATGATGGAGATAATCGTTGGTGGGATATCGATTTAACAAAGGAGGAAGAGGCAGCACTTAAGATTGTACTCTGTCTCTTGGTATTAGTTATTGCCTGTGGTACATTAGCAAAGCCATTACTCAAAGTTTGGCATCCATCTAAAGGATCATTTGGTAGATTTGAATTGGGTGTGTTGGCAGCAAGCTTATTCATGTTTGCAAATATGTGTTTCATTAGCTTTTGGTACACAATCAATTATCGGCAAGACAAAGACGATGAGAATAATAGGAGATTGAAGAATGATGATAAGAATGATTATGATGACCAGTACTATTACAATCAACAACAACAGCAACAACAGAATCAACAAATGAATGACGAGGAGCTTTTGATATACCATCAAAAGGTGGTATGCACAACAAGCTTCTTTCTCGGTTTGATTCTTTCATTGCTATCAGTGTTGATCTATGCCGAAGGCAAAAAGCTTCCAGATACGCGATGCACTGACACAGACAAAGAAGCACAGATTAAGAGTGTTGCTCGGATGGAGTTGATCCTTGATCTTTGGAAACTACTCTCCATCAGCACACTCACTATCTTTAGTGCTTTATGCGTTACTGCTTGGGTAGTATCTGTTGGTGGAGAAGCTGAGAGGATTCGCGAGGAAGGTGAAGTGTTCAATTTAGTATCCGTTCTAATGTGGATGTTATGTTTGACAGTTGGAATCATGTTCATGGGAAAGAAGATACTAAAGCAAAAACTTGATGGTGTTCTTGGTGTTGGAATGCTCTCAGGAGGAAGTATGTACCATGCCTTGATGCTATTCATGGTATTCATTCTCTATGCCAATGCTGCTTTCAGAGATGATCGGAAGGTTAGTGCTCGTTCATAATCCATGTTTTCATTATCATTACCAAGTTGTTCATTCAGCGATCTGCACTCTCCTCTCTATTCATTATTCAATCGAAGGATGAGGGCATGGGTCCTGCTCAAGCAACTAGTTTCAGTGCATTAGGCCTAGCTCTAGTATATCTTGCATTCAGCTTGATGACATACAAGTATCAGTCTTCAATCATGATTGCAATCTTTTATGACGGCGACGATCAAGTTGGAGTGAGTGACTCGGTGGAAAGTCACTCTCAAGATGAGGTTGGAGAGTTTAGGCGTATGCAGGACGATGAGTATGAAATGGCCACGACAAGGAATGAGAATAGTGCTCCAGGTGAATTCAAGCTCATGGAAGAGGAGAAAGGAAGTGACTCCGACTTTGAGTATGTTGACGAGGATCAGGCAGTTGTTTGATAGTCTATGTCGGTAGGATATGAAGTTATAATATGTTTGTGTTGTGAGATGTAGAAGTGTATATTAATAATGATTTAGTGGTGTCAAGAAAGAGATTAAGCTAAAGTTATGTATGTTATATCAACTAGACTAGAGAGTGACTATTTCTCCGCTCTTTACAATATTCTTCAACTCTTGAAATCGTCGTTTCATATCCTCTTTTATACTCATTGTCTTAGTATCATTCTGATTGAATATGTCTTCCAACTCTCCAGGGTCGTTGACTAAATCGAACAGTTGCTCATACTTATAATCGGGCCAGTACATATATTTATAGTCTTTCCGTACAAGAGCCTCTGATGAAGGTATATAATCCTTCCGCGATATGATAGGATGTTCATAGAAAAACTCGTCTCTCCATCCATCAGATGTTTCAGGATTGAGATATAATGATGACATGTCTCTTCCCATAAACTTTTCTGGTGCTTGTATCCCGGCTGCGGCCAATATCGTTGGAGCCAAATCTATATTAAGGGTGAAGTCATCATTTGTAGTTCCCTTCTTCTCATCCTTCATCCTTGGATCTCGTATTATGAGCGGCACTCTTATCGACTCTTGATGTGGATACCTGAAAGTGTGAAGTAGAACAAGATATTGTGAGCAACGGTGTATCATGATTACATCATATCAAACACTATGACATCATTTAAGACCTACCATTTATCAGCGAGCCCGTGTTCAGCATGGAAGTTACCGTTATCAGTGGTGAAGATTATCATTGTGTTATCTAATTCACCCTGCCGTCTTAGCTCTTCCAATATCGCCCCACATGCAGTATCGACTTCCGTTGCTGAAAGAGATGAGAGAAACAAACATTGATCAACAGGAATGTGAGTTGAAAAGACATCACCCAAGCAATCAAGAGCCACTCATCACACATTTTCACTTACCCATACGATAGTAGTTCTTCATCATTGTCTGATGCAAAGTATGATTCTCATATCTCCAATGCCATCGTGTCCTACCTTCATTCCGTTCATTAAAGAAGGGTGGCATCTTCTCCCAAGCTTCCTGTGTAGCCGTTACTGGCATGGGTATCTCATCATCAACATACATACTCATACTTGAATTCTGTGGCATGTATTGTCGTACATCACCATCTTTAGCATGTGTGGCATAGAATGCTACATTGAGAAAGAACGGCTTATCCTTTGGACGTGTGACCAGGAATCGTAATGCATCTGCCTCATTCTTTTCAGTTATATGCCACATCTTCTTTCCTAATTTGCGATAATGCCACCCATCCTCTTCTACATTAAAATGTACATTCTTATCAAATGGTAAATAGACGCCCCATTTACCAGCATGTCCAACATGATATCCATTCCGCGCCAATATTTCATAAAAACTCAATTCTGCCCAATCAGCCGGTGTATAGTTAAGTTTCTGCTTTGGCTTTTTCATACCTCCCCAACAGCATGGTTCTTTTGTATTATGTCGTGACATGTACTGTCCTGTGTAAAGTGTTGCGCGAGATATCCAACATACCGATGTTGTTACACAGTTATGCGTGAATCGTATCCCATCTGCGGCTAATGCATCTAATATTGGTGTTTTGAGTATTGTATTTAATGGTTGTGTTTTATGATAGGAGGACAATGTTGAATGTGTCCAATCATCTGCGTATAGTAGTAGTATGTTCATACCAGTCTTTTTCTTATTTGTCTGTTGTTGCTGTTGTTTTGGTGTTGATTGTTTATTCTCTTTTGGTATTGGTTTACTCTCTTCCTTTATAATCGGTATAACCGGTTCACTCTTCTTCTTCTTTTGAGCATTTGCTTTCTCTTTCAGCTTGCCATTCTTCTGTTTCTGTTTCTTCTTCTTTGACAATAAATCACCCAACAAATGTTGCTCATTCTCAATCTGCTGTAACATATCCTCTACATTCTTTTCTAACATTGTAACTCTAGCTGCACTCTTTGCAATATCATCTGAATTTACATCATCGTTGTTGTCTATCCCAGGAGGTTTGGTATTTGTTGCAATAGGTGGGCCGCTACCAGAAACAGATTGTTCTAACATTCGTAATAGACCACTACTACTGTGACTTATATCAGCGGCAACATTATGATTCCATGCGTGTATATTAATGTGTATCATTAGACATAGTACGATGGTTAAGACTATTGATAAAGCTATCCTTATCCACATGTTTTTGTATGATATGTGAGGGTAATGTTATTTGTCGATATTGATATTATCAGAATGATCAACGTAGTTTATTGCAGACAGCAGAGATAGCTAGTAATATATGCCCTAGATTGTATGGTGGATGCAGAGGATTGAAGTGGAGAGTGATATGTAGAGCAGCCGGCCATCGCCATTCGACTGCAAAGCGGGCCTAAGGCCTAACCTTAAAAAATTATGAGAGTTGAGAAAGAGATGAGATTTGTTTCTTTCTCTAGTTGTTGAGTTTATAGCGACCACACCGCGGTATGATGGTATACGATTGATGATATGAGAGATTAACAGTATATCGCATGCTTCCATAAGCGTATCACTGCTAGAAGATTATTTCAATTGGTGGTGAGTACAGCCAGATGACGGCAGCTCTAGAGATAGATGTAGGTAATATTCTCCGCACTACCACATATCATCATACTCAGTTTTTAATACTCTTTCCAATAGTAGTATTAAATTAGCGCTAGCGTTGATAGGGGAGGAGAAATAGAGGATATTATTCACTGGTATCCTTACAAGAAAATAGAATAACTTGTTGAAGTACTTTCCTATTACCACCATATCTCCGCACTGCATCAAACCTATCATTGTAATTCTTATCTAAACAACCCCTCCAATACCATGTCATCACTATTAGATCATATCG
>Ga0075437_12229_pt1 | contig 19727 bp, 13 predicted proteins | sample MintriMetagenome_FD_74266 | JGI IMG/M metagenome (GOLD analysis project Ga0075437, IMG submission 74266) | Marine eukaryotic communities from Monterey Bay, USA to study complex ecological interactions - Minidiscus trioculatus and... | ecosystem: Environmental > Aquatic > Marine > Unclassified...
AGGATCCTGGCTCCCATAGTACGACGATTATTAGATGCCATGATTGTTATTTGTTTGTTATATCTCCAATGTACAGATAAAGTATTGTATTGCAATATAGAGAGTAGCTCGAGTGATATATTAATTGATATCTACTATTGATTGTTGATTGTGTAAATTATTATGATGTCTGATGTTAGTTGTTATAACAACAGGAGATATGGATTATCGTTCGTACAACTGCTGTATTGCAATTGCAATACTAATAGCCATCATAAAGGCTTATAATATGTGGTGATGTATGTATGTGATGTGTTGTTCATGAGTGGGGAGCATATTGATGGTTTCTCTAGTTTCTCTACCAATTACCACTCATGGTAGAGAAACTAGAGAAAGGTCAAGTGACTTATTGCCAAAATATATAACATTAATATGATTAGATTTACATGTTTGCTGCTCTAGTATACTAATTACTGTTAGATTTTCCCTTGCTGTTACCATAATATACTCCTGCATAGGTATCACTTATAGACATATATCATATCATAGGTAGGTAGTCTACAAAAGTTAGCCTTTCGACTTTGTGTTAGTTAGTTGCCAGTTGTTTTTTTGAGCGAAGAAACGGAAAATCAGAGCCACAAGAACCCCCCGCCCGTCAGCCTTGCCATCCTTGATATCAACATGATGAGAAAGGTTGAATACTAGTTTATTTTAGAATGCACATTTTATATTAATTGTATCTATATTATTGCCGATGTGTACTTATTGCCTTCTCCGACTCATTGCCTTCTTCGAAGATACTCTGTGTAGCTTCATCTCTTCTATTGGTCAGTATCAATTTGCTGGTTTGCTCACAAGCTGACTGCAAACCATGGCCATTGTAACGAATTGAAACCTCTCGTCTGATGACAAGCACAATTAATTGTCAAGATATGCTATTCTGAGCATTTGGTATCCTCAATGGCACCGTACCTTCCTCTCGATCCAAAATTACAATTCAAACGTCCTCTTGATGAGTAGTAGGCAACATCAGAGGTGTATAGGATCCTATCATGTGGAGTACTCAGCAGAGATTCAGACTAACGAAGGTGAACGACCTCTCTTATTCTTCATCTCAACCTCAAGCTTCCGATCATGTTCCGCTCTACCCATCATCAAGAAAAAGTATGCACATATGCACCAAAAGAATGTTGATAACGTAAACATATTCCTCGCAAGTACACCAGCCTTTTCTTGATTGGTTGATACTGAATTCTCATCGAATAGTCGTCTTGTGAGGAAACCAACCAATGGTGCTCCAAATACTGAACTCGAAGTCTTCTCAAGCAGTACCCATGCGGCAACTATCTGAGCTCGCTCAGATTTGTTCCGAGCCAACTCTGCACACAGTGGTCTACAGGCAGCCGCTGGAAGATGCGCGTTGTCAAATTTATGATGATGAAAGAGAGGAGATAGTAACTTATGTTAGTACATGTGGTTCAAAGACAGTCAAATAATGGCTAATAAAGGCCAAATGAAGTATCCAAATCGCCGAGTCTTCATATCGAACACACGAAATCATATGATACAAAGATACTAACGCGGACTTTCCTGGACACCATCCACCAGTCAAATGAAATAGACCATAACATATGATACATATACTGTAAGTCTCTGCAAAGAGAAATAGACCATAAAAGATAATACCCGACAAAACACTAAAAATTGCAACACCCACTCTTCCATAAGAATGTTGTGCAAAGTAATCACCCAATATACCCCCAAGTAAAGCCCCAATTGTACCCATGATCCCTCCAACTATCTGAAATGATATGATTTGTTCTTTTGTAAAGTCTTTCCACTCCAGCAGTAATAGTAGAAATGACATCATATCCCTGTGCATAAGATGTGAGCATATGATATTACAATGATAATGCAAGAGCATATGATATGTTCAAAAACTCTCTCACCAAGGTATTGCCCCAAACAGTCCCTGTGCAACTAAATAAACAAATGCCGGTATCTGAGAGATTCTTTTGAATACATCCAATAGACTCAATTCTTCTTCTTTTTCATCACCACCTTCTTTTATCTTCTTATGATTCATTTTGAGGAATTGTTTAGCAGCACCAGCCATTAGAAGAGAGGTCGACCCAACAATGATATAGGGATGTCTCCAGTCGTCGAAATAAACCACTGCCGATGTTGCAAGTGTCGCTGCTATCTTCTCACATAATCCCATCAATCCAAAAGCAGTTCCTCTCATTGAAGTTGGAACAAAGTCGATTAACATCATTTGGGATAATGGCAAGATGGATGCTAATGAACCTCCATTAATACTACGAAAAACCGCTTGTGACACTACACTTGTAGAGTGTGCAATTGCTAGAGTTGCTAATCCCCATAATAAGCATGCCGAGCATAAAATATTGTGTGCATGTCTTCATTTGCCAATCGGGATATGATAATGTATAGAAGGTATCAGTATCAGATGATCAGTATGAAAGTGCACAAGATACACATACTATACTTAATGCATACCATAGAAATACATCAGCAACATACCTTACAGTGTAGTGATGTATAAGATATCCCCATAATGGAAGACAAAGTGCATAAGATAGGTTGGTAAACAATGAGAAGTAACCTAATGTATCGACATGCAAACCAAGAGTCTTCTCTAACATTGGAAAGCTAGCTCCTAATAATGCCTTATCGCCACTATCAAGAGCAGCTATTACTACCAATACAGTAACAGGAAGAGTACATAATACTTTGCTTTGATCCAACCATGATAATTTTGTTGACATTATTAGATTTGCTGATAGTTGCAACAATCGTCTTAAAAGAAAGCTCTCCGGCCTACCTCTGCACCCACTTTTTATTACTGTCTATTATCAAATCATTTGAGTATCACCGACTTGGTCATTGATCGCATCCCAACCACACCTTGGAGTTTGTGACATAAAGAAGGATACCTTTGGTATTACCTAACCACTAACCCCACAAAAAAATTATGAGAGTTGGGTTCGAAGTTGCAAACATATTAACGCCTATACATCATTAGATCCTCCTTCTTATCACATTAAATATATCTGCAAAACAATATTAGTTTATCATCTGAAGCTGTGCGGTTCACTAGTTTACTTTCAAAATACAACAACATTTATCATTACTTACCCTTTCACACAAATTATCTATCTAATACCATGAGCAATCCAGCAATGCCATACTCATCAAGTACACCAATGTTATCACCACTAGAATTGCAAAAGTTCGAGGCACCATTAATTGCATTGGCAAATTTATGTGGAGGAGATTTACGCAAGTTATTCTATGCCTTTTTTCATTTCCTAAATCGTCGTACAGACTTTTATTGTATCATGTCAGATGATAATGGTGGTGGTGGTAGTAGAATGGGCTTTAAGCAAGGTCAGGCTGAACAGATATTATTGGCATCGTTTCGTCAGTTTCCATTAAGAAAGGTAGGTCCAAAGCCCAGTGCTAGTTCTAGTAAGAGTAGTGTGAAATCTGCTGATAGTGCAGCACCTTCAAATGTTACAAAGCAATCTCCAGAGACAAAAGATGTACCCAAAAAGGAAGCTGAGAAGAAGAAGACGGAGGAACCAACATCTAAACCACCCGTCAAGGATAACAGTGATAAGAAAGAAAGTAAAGCAGAAGAAGAGAAATCATCAGCAGTAGCATCTAAATCAAAAGATAGTAAACAAAAGAATGATACAATTCGCTACACTGACGAGGGGAAACAAATACCGATTGGCAATGGAGGATCTACATCACGTTATGTATGGACACAAACTCTCGAGGAAGTTACAGTACATATTCCTCTTCCAAAGGGTATACGTGCCAAGGATTTAAAGGTTAAACTTGATGCCAATTCACTCTCTATATGTCAAAAGGATGATACTAAACAGCCCATCATGCCTTCAATTGAGGGAATGTGGTATGCAAAGATTCGTACATCTGAATCAACATGGACACTTGAATCTAGCAGTAGTAGCAAATCTTCATCATCAGAAAAGATCACAACATTGCAACTTATCCTCGATAAAGTACAAAAAACATACTGGTCGTGTGTACTCTCTGGTGATACTCCTCATATAGACACAACGATGGTGGACAGCACACGGCATATTAGTACATATGATGAACAAACACAGGCGGAGATACGACGCATTATGCATGATCAGAGACAAGAACGTCTTGGGCTGCCGATAAATGATCTCCCTCCAATACCGACTAGTAGTGATATTGAAAAAGTATCAGATTCATTGCCAAATGGAGTAGAATATATTGATTCAGAGACATTAGATAAAGCGTCAATCGGTGAAAAGTAATTTCATTGTCAGGTAGATAAGTAGATGAACAGCAGACTGAAGATTTAGACACATTTTTGTTAAAGTGATAGACTTTGTTAACACAAGCACTATACATGTTTTCCACTACTAACTTCTAACAAATACATGATCTTTATTCACCCTGTCCCGAACGTATGACATACCATATGCTGTGCATCAGTATCATAATACGTATTCCCCGACATAATATAATGATTCATATCTTATGTTCCTCAGACAGAGATATAGTTATTTACTGAAATTCACCCTGATCATCTCCATCAAAACCACTATCATCTTGTTGTTGCTGTTTCAATGGTGGTCCCTGTCTAGGTGATCCATATGCCTCCTCCATGGGTGTATCAGTATTATAAAATCGTGCACTATTCATTGCCATTTCTGTAATTTGCTCATCAGTCAAATCATTTCCTGGATTTTTAAACTCAATTGGATCTCCACCTGCTGGTGGTGGTCCATCCATACCACCGCTATCACCACCACCAAGTGAGTTTAGGAAATCATCATTATCCCAATCCCCACCACCACCAGGAGTTGACATACTCAAACATGTTGACATTAGTTTTCTATTAATTGCAAAAGATTTAGAAGTTGAAGGATACGATGGAGAGAAGGCCGCAACTCGGCTGCTGCTATTAATAATACCATCATTGTATACACTGCATATACTAACTAATACTGCTAAACCACGCATCGTTATTCCCGGTTTGATATAATGATATAATAATCTACAAAGTACTGATAGAGAGGAACTGCGACTGCATGGTGCACCTAATTTTATGAGAGTGTATTTGGTATCCTCTAAACAGCATCGATCGATCTGGTGTGACGAGTTTTAAAACTCGATGAGTGTTAAAACTCGACACGGGGAATCTTAATTCTAAGCCGATTGTTAACACTCGATAGGGGCGTGTGTGACGAGTTCTAACACTACCCAATTCTTAACACTAGAATTAAGAATCCATCATGGCAATTCTTAACACTATATTTACCCCTCTTACTTATCTCTACAATCTTATGACCACCATAAAAATAGATAGACGACATAAATATCAATTATAAAATAAAATCAAACATCAAAGATATATATCAATTATCAATTATAGATAATGTTGGCCTTTCGTATCAATCTATTTAGTATTGGGATATTATTAATAACAAGTTTTGCCCTTGTTCTAATCGGGAAAGATTTCTTCCTAAATTATGAGGTGCCATCAGTTATCACCATCAATAAAGCAAGATACTATCGCAAATCATTGCCGTCTACTTTTGATCATCATCGTCATCTTCATACAAGCATCATTGATAGTCCAATAAGTTCTGCCACACCAAAGATTCGTGAACATACCAAAGATATTGTTCCTAAAGTTGCAATTGTGGTATCATCCACTGCCGACAACGAGAAACTTTTAGATGATATGCCTAAGTTGGATAAACATAAGTTGACACCATCATCAAACAGGAGTTATAGATATTCATTTCATCGTCTGGTATATGTCATGCTGCTTCTTCTTCTGCATACTTTATCCACTGTAAAGTATGTCTCGGCTGCTGATGTGCCCCAAGATCCAATCAATACTCCATCAAAAGAGTCGGTTGAGACGACCTCCAAGTTCAGAGATACTTTCAATAAAGAAGTGCTCGGTATTAATTCGGATGGTGAATTTGTAGACAAGGCTCGTGCTAAATCAAGTAAGGTCTTCTCTCAGAGTGAATACAGAGAACGGTTACGCATATGTGATGACGACAACTGGGGTGCTGGTAACCTTGATGATATGGATGCTGACGAGAAGGCCAAGTATAGAGATTTTAGAAGAGAGCATAAAACAAACGGCAACAACTGGAGGAAAGCGTATGCTGTTGTAGAGAAAACTAAGCCCGTCACAAACACAAAGTATAAGGCTCTGCTGAAAAAAGAGAAGGGAAAGGACAAATTGAAGGACGATTGTAAGGAAGTTAAACCCCGTCGATTAGTTGTTCCCATTGTTGAGATATTCGATACCATCCATGAGTGTCATCAGTCGGTGGGCCACAAAGGAATAGGAGCAACATTCTCAAAGGTGTCAAAGAAGTATTCCAATATTACCGAAGAGTTATGTATTAAGTTCATAAACCTTTGTCCTGTGTGTCTCGAGCAGCAACCGACTATTGCTCCACAGAAAGGGGCGGCGAGGCCAATCAGAACAGATGATTTTCGAGATAGATTTCAAGTTGACTTGATTGATATGCGTACGAAGAGGAAGAAGAATATCTATGGGGTGGAGATGAGATGGATAATGACGGTTAAGGATCATTCAACCGGTCTAACCTGGTTAGTAGCACTTCCATTTAAGCAGCCAAAGTTTGTAGCACATGAGTTGGATATAATCTTCGGGCTCATCGGATACCCTACTATATTCCACACTGATAACGGCACTGAGTTCACCGCTAGCGAAATTGTTGCTCTGCTTAAAGAGTTGAATCCCTCCATCCAAACCGTTACTGGTCGTGTTCGTAAACCATCTGATCAAGGATCAGTCGAGAATATGAACAAGCATGTCCAGAAAACTCTGAAGAGAATAGAGTCTGAAGTACGACAATCCGGGAAGATTCCTAATTGGACTAGTCTTTTGGGACGTGTCATGGCGGCACTGAATAAGGCAGAAGGGAAGGGGAAGGATAATACATCTGCCTATCATGCTGTTTTTGGACAAGAGTATGATCCCGTCATCACTGCTACAACAGCCGACATACGTAAATGCCGTACAATTGAGGAACGTCTAGCATTAGCACCCGATAGTAGGCTAGAAGATAGTGCCCGGAAGATGGGTGCACTAGCTGTTGAAGATAATACCAAGAGTAATGATGGCGAGGATGCAGATGTAGCTCGGTGTTTAAGCTATAAGGATAATCACTGGGAGTGGGAGGAAGAGGGTGCCGAGAAAGACGATCCTGATATCATCGACGATGTTATGAATGTAGATGATGAAGGCAATGATACTGATAATGATATGTATGTAGATGATGAAGGCAAGGATACTGATAAGGCATCTCCCGATGTGAGTGATGGTAAGTTTGAGCACGTTCATTTTTGGGCTTGAGTGTTCACCTTTTGAAAGCATGGGATTTGAAAGTTGCTGATTGCTAACAAACATCCTCTACTGATCTTACATACTTTAGGCGGGGGATGTGAAGATGGTAAAGTGAAATCAACTCAAGAGCAAGTTGCTTCTTCTTCTACTCCAACTTCTACTACTGCCACAGCAGAAGCACCGTCCAAGAAGAAGTCCAAGAAGAAGGCCACTTCATTTGATACTTCAATGGCTACCACCAAGAAGCAACCGCCCAAGCAACCGCCCAAGAAGCAACCTCTCTCGTCTATCTCTGCAAATAAGAAAAAGAGTGGATGGATAAAGCTTCGCCGGTTATACACCGCCGAAGAGGCTTGGGAACAAGATAAAGTCAAGAAGGTTGACAGTCGTAGTCTCTCCTCAAGACGTACTAAGAAGTACAACTTTGTCTATGCTACCCTTCAATGCCCTTCGTGTTGCATTACTGGATCACATACCATTGTAATGGGTGACGAAGAGTATCTTAGTGATTCGCAATTTACCAGGCGGTGGTATGACTTTGACTTTATCTCGGGATTTGCTGCGCTTGTTGCTCATGAGGCACATTTAGAGTCTCATAATCAGTCATTGGACTTCACTACTTCTACACAATTAGTACATTGTCTTCACCCACATGCAACACCTGAGGTATCGTCTTGTTATAATCTTAACGAGGATACGGATAAGATTGTGTCGGTGTTACATGCTAAACAACATTACTCCGTGCTAGTTGGGGACACACGTATGAAGACTATTTCAATTTATGATGGTCTTTACTATGACCTCGATACTTGGCAAATGCATGTAGTCAACGTTCTTAAGTGCTCGAAGCTAGTTGATAGACTCGCAACTGCTGAGTTTGTACAGGAACCGAACGATATCCGCTCCTTCGATATTATAGTCAAGATTGGTAACGAGGAATGGAGGATCAGAAGCGGATACTCACAAAAGCAAGTTGATTCCTTTAACTGTGGCCCAATTGCATGCTTCAAGATTATGGAGATCTTTAATTGCCTCGAGTATCGAATGGAAACGTATCATAAAGATACAAAGTTGTACAGAGTGACAGTGATTGAAGCATACAAAAGATTAGTTAAGAAGTACAATAGCGATCTCAATGTGACGGTCCCGGTATACTCATGTGATATGACTAATGAGAGTGATAGTGAGAGTGACGGTGAAGAAGATCCATTAGATGGGGTGGATTGCTTTTGTATGTTTCACTACAAGAAGTGGCCATCAATGATAATGTCTTGCTGCGACCGTAAGATGCACAAAGGCTGCGTGAAACATTGGCTTGAAACAAAATCAACCTGTGCCTTCTGCAGAGAGGATGTTGCATTAGAAGATATTCAAGCTCTTTGCGACTCTGCTAGCGCAGAAGAAGCAGTTTCTCTCACACCAGTGCGTGCATCTCATCTAGAACAAAAGATCCATCGAAGTAAGAAAAGATCTCGTCAAGGAGTTCAAGCTAAGAAAATGAAGGCTCTTCACAAGAAAACTATGTCGGAGCGTGGTGTAGGCATTGGAGCAGTTGTTACTGTGAAAAATGATTATCGTGATGTTAGCAATGCTTTGGGTCAAGTTGGAGTAGTATTTGATTGGAATGAAGATACAGGAGATGTACAGATTGTTAGCTCATCGGGAATAATTAGCCAGGGGACGAGGAAGACAGCCTACTGGATACCTCGAGATAGATACAAAGTTATGTTCAAGCCCGATGAGACTGGTGTGTTATCCAATGATTTGGATGATATCCGAGCAAAGGTGGTGGGAGGAACTTTTGTACAAGGTGATTACCCGAAGGTATCGTTACAAACTGCACACAAGGCAACAGTGGGAGAGTCTCCAAGAGGCAAGACTCATGGATGTAGATGTAAGGATGGCAAGTGCACCGCTTCCTGTGGCTGTCGTCGCCCTCACAAGAAAGTCCCGTGTGATAGTAGTTGCTCATGTAATGGCAATTGTGACAATCCTTTGAATGATAAGCCAATGGATAATTGAAAGTTGAGTGTAGTTTGTATTGTGGTATAATCAATCTATTAAGATGAATGTTTTTCTTATTCATTTTATAAGTAGCTAGATACTAATCCCTCGGGGTACTGGTATCAAATGCTCATGGGGAGAGGCTCAATTGCCACTATAGGCGACCTAGGTTAACAATAGGGTGATGGGGGGATAGTACCTATTCTATTGCTAAATACTCCATTGGGGCTTGTCGAGTGTTAAAACTCGATAGTGAAGGATACCGTCGAGTTTTAACACTCGCCAGAATTAAAATCCGTCGTAACAGATCGATAAGTAATACGAGAGATTAGCTACTGTTTATAATGAGGAATTGGCTGCGTCTCATTTATTGACAATCAGCAGTTTCCATATCGTTATTTTGCAAATCGATATATAAAATTACATAAGTTAAAATAATCAAAAGCATATTATTATAATCTGATCAGCCACCTAATTTAATGAGACCATGGAGAATCAACAGCAACAACAACTAGATCCTACCCTTGGTATAGTAAACGTTGAATCAATAACAGAGGGTATACAAAATTTGCAAATGATACTTGAGGAATCACGCATCATTCTTCAGCCATATATGAAACTATTATTAGAAGAGGACGACGAAGATGAAGACATACACCAACAACAACATACAACAGCAGAAGTAGAGATGTATAATGATATCAATACAGTACAAATCTTTATAGAATGTATAGATAAATCATTTAGTTGTGTTGATATGTTATTGGTACGATTGGCAGATAGTGGTTTAATACCAGTTAACACCAATAGCAATAATAAGCAGCAAGAAGAGAATGTATATCTACTAATGGCAACAAATATTATATGTAAGGCAAATGAATTTATATGTCATCATTGTTTATCAATATTAGAAGGTGATTCGTTAGAGGATGGTAAAGTAGGACCATTGGATGATAATGATAATCAACATAATAGTAGTACAAATGATATTAGAATACAACCGTTAATGGCTCGTATGTCAGAGTTGGCATTGAGAATTTGTCATATCCAAAGTACATTAGTCCCTACCGGTACAGAAACAAATAGTGACGAGGATGAAGATGACGACGATGAAGCAATTACTGCACAAACAATAATAGAAGCCTATTCACAATATCAAAGAAGATGTTTACGAAGTAGATCTAAGCCCGCTATATCATCAATAGCAGAATTACGAAGTGCCGCGTCTAGTCAAGGTTGCTTTGTTTCTGATTTAATAGAAGCTGAAAGAAGAAGGCAACAGCTTGAGGAGCAAGTTGGTGGTGATAATGATGATGAGAATGACGAGAATGATAATGAAGATAGTGCAACTAGGAGACAGCCACATGCCGAGGCATTAACAGTAGTATTAGGCGAAGCGTCTTCTTTACTCCAACCATTGGCAGCTTGGAGAGATGCACTAGCACCACAAACTGAACAAGAAAACGATGTATGTTCTATATTACAACAATTATGTCAAGAATCAATTGAATTACTCGATAACGAGGCACAATCATTGGCATCAACTGTAGGATCATGGTTTACATCTGATCAACGAGGAGTATCAACATTAGATAATAATCAAAACAACAGTACTACTACTACTAGTAGTAAATCAGATTTATTATCAATTGAATCATCATTGGAAGAAATGGCATTTATATGTCAAGTTATTTCACGGTATTGTCTCTTCTCTGAACAGATACTTGATACTCAAGATAAGAAGAATAACAAGTTACAAGATTTACTAACTGAACAATCATTACATTACTCAACATTAGAAACACGTCTAGCAACACTGCAATTCAATCAGGCATTATCACTAGCCTCACCACAACTTATCGAATTGGGTAGACCGTCACTACAAGTCCCATCAATCGTTGAGGATGCACACTTTGTTTGTGTCCGGGCTATTGAACGAGCGTCGGGTACACGAAGTGAAAGAGCAGTTTGGACTGTTGGACATTGGGTATGTGAGGTATGGGGTATTGATAATCAGAGTAGTAGTGGTGGTATGATGATGGGTGGTAATGGAGATGAAAAGGGTATCAAGGGAGTGTATCGTGCTTTGATGGAAGGCGTTGGTTGTACTAGTGATGAGAATAACAACAGTAACGATGAAAATACCACAAATGGAGTCGACGATATAACCAAATCATCACCATACAAGGTAGAGAATGCATTTGCTGCAGCACTCATGGAGGATTTAGATGACGGAAAAGAACAAGCCAATGGCAGTAGTAATAACAATCCAGGAAGTACCACTAATAGTGCACCATCATCAGGAAGTTTATTCTTTGGTAGAGGAGGGCCCAAACAAAGCTTACAAAGTAGGATCGATGCCGAGTTTTGCGCCCTAAATGGTATCTCGGCCGCAGAGACTGCATGCTCGGCTTTATCGGGTCTATTTGCTGACCTTGTGGATGAAAAGTTACAAGAGGAATCAACAGTAGATGAAAGTTCAGCAAAGATGCTTACTTTTGCACGAGATGAACTTGCATCTCATGCACGGTCATATAAGAAACTATTACAACAGCGAGTACGAACAGTCGTGGCTGATCTATGTGGTGGTGATGATATCTTTGACTGTGATGGACAGCTATGTCTTCAGAATCTTCGTCTCTTTGTTGAGAAGGAAGTATACAACCTCGACGGATCAGCTTTTCGGAGTTTAGAAAGTGAAGACCGATTAGAAACTGAAATGATTAAACCAATCCGTCAATCACAAATCTATGATGAGATTGGTAAAGACAAGTGTGAAACATCGGTAGTATTACAAATTGCCGAGACAATGAGTTGGAAATCTGCAGAAATCATTCTACAGGTTCTGTTGCAGGGGAAGACAACCTTTAATGAATGGGGTGCACTCCTTCTTTCGAAGCAAGTGCGAATGCTCCAAAATGTATACTGCGGTCTTGTTCTTCAAACATCATCATCATCATCCTCTTCTTCTTCAACTGCTACAATACTAACTCAATTTGAACGTGTCAATCAAGCAGTATCTATATTGCAATTAGAGAAGCCATCTGATTGGCTAGCATTTTCGTATAAGGTGGGTGAGAGTAATGAAACAAATCTAACAAGAGAGGAGATCGAAAAGATTATGAGTTTGAGATCTGACTTCTCGGAAGAGGCAATAGCTCGAGTATGTGTGCAGATTGGTGGTGCTACTACTGACAGTTAACAACATAACTGAAATTGACGTCCATTATACATTATACTCTTGCGGTTTTTATTAGTTGATCCGATTCTCTCTTTCATTCTTGCGAGTTGTAATAAACCATATAGCACCGTCTAAAACATATCTTCCTCTAAACCTCTCAAGAACTCACCAACGTCAGCTTGATGTAAAACAACATTAGCAGTCGGATCTAACTCCTTACAAGCCTCGGTAGTTTGTGCAGCCACTCCAAACCCCAACGGAATATCCGCCAAGTTATATACCACCACACCACCATACTGTGGCGTCGATTCCGTAATACGTGCCAATCCAGATTTGATTACATTATTACCATACAAGAAACTCATTTCAGCACTTGGTTTTAACCATACCTTATACTTTGAATATTGTGATAGATAATCTAATGATGTGATTGCTAATCTAAATTTTCCACTTTTGGTAAATTTACCAAGACATGTCCCACAGTGTAATAGATTATCTTTATTTATTGATGTTGCTGATTTCATTACCGATTCTGATATGTAGTATACTCGATCCTGTTTTTGTGATGTGTAATGTTTTGAGAACAAAATTTGTGCATATTACATATAATATGTATATCATTTACTTACCTTGATCAAACGAAAGCAATGTCTTTCATCACTTCTATTAATAAGACGTTCTACTGATCTTCCCATATATTCTGCTAACTTCTGAAAGAGAGTTTTAGTCTCCTCTTCTGTCAATGGACGCATTGCTGGTTCTGTAACCTCTCTCGGTTATTTGCCTGAAAGGACTGTTGCTTCCTGAGAAATATGGGGACAAGAGTGATAAACCTATTGTAGTCGACGAGTACGTTGGTAAGTGCTGATAGTTATATGATAGTGCTACGATACTAACAACGTACCTAGCTCGTTGCCTGAGAGTGCGAAGGAATTGAGCAAGCAGAGCCATTCATTTTGCAAAGAATAAATTTTCAATTATCCCTGCATCTTTGCTAACTCGTACAACAAACCATCCTATCAGCGTGCTACTATTAATCCTGAACATATCTGATCTCTATTATTCTAGTCTGTTAAATATTCATCTCTCGGAGATTGTAGACTAGTATATATTAAAAGGATACCGCACAAGTAGTACAGCAACATCAATCACATCTCAACAATAATAAACTGATCAGCACATAAAACTAACTAAACAACACACAACAATAATAATATTATAAATCATGCGTATTGAAAAATGTTACTTCTGTTCATCACCATGCTACCCCGGTCACGGTATACAATTCATCCGTAACGATTCCAAATCATTCCGTTTCTGCCGTTCCAAGTGTCATCGTAACTTTAATAAAAAACGCAATCCACGTAAGGTAGCATGGACAAAAGCCTATCGTAAAACCCGTGGCAAGGAATTATCAATCGATACAACATTTGAATTTGAAAAGAGACGTAATCGTCCAATCAAGTATGATCGTAACTTAATGGGTAAAACAATCCAGGCTATGCAACGTGTACAGGGTATTAAAGATAGACGTGAAGAACGATATCATGCTAATAGAATGTATGACGCCAAGGCTGAAAAAGTATCACAGGCACGTGTTGAGATTGAGAAACATACGGAGTTGTTGGCACCGGCTGTTGCTAAACGGGAGGAGGTTATGCAGAATGTATTGGATAGTGCAAGGTCGAGGATTGCTACGAGGAGGGTTGTTAAGGAGAAGGCATTGGCTAGGGGAGGACAAAAGATGGAGGAGTAAATTAACAAGAGAAGACATTAATAATTTGGGGGGGGATCTGTTGATTAGTTAATAATGTGGGGTTGTACAATAGAAAGTGTGTGGGTGTGATGAGGTATGGTAGATCTGGAAGAGCAGAGATAATTGTTTGTTTGTATTCAGGGATACATGGTGAAATAGACTAACTTAATCTCCACTAAAGCTCAAGTATGATACACAAGGCAATAACATGTTTATTACCGTTCTTCCGCTCACTTATATCATACTTGACCGACAAATAAGAAGGTGACGCCTGCCCCCCGAACAGGTTCCTCAAGGATACCTTTGCTTTGTGCTCTCTCGCTCGCTCTATCTTTCTCCTCTCCACCACCACAGACAATATCTATCTCATGATAGCAACCTCGCCCTATGCACCTATCAGACGGCAGTCGTCCATACTATCCAATGCCGGGGGTGGTAGTGTGCTCCGGCGCTCAAGTAGTAGCGTTACAACAGTGTGGTTAATTTCAAGAATCATATCAAATTATTCCAATGAAGATGGCGAAAGTAGTATCCATAGTTATCTAAATCGTATTGCTGATATAGTATATTCAAGCCTGTCAATAGATAATAGTGTAACAGATATGAACAGTGGTGATAAAACTACCGGCGGAGAGCTGTCGAAATCGTCTCCCACTTGCCACCATAGAATTACATCAGTTCTCAATTGGTTAGTTTGCATAGTTGGTGGCAATCAATCTAGAATAGGCAGAATCATCATTTCAGCTATAGCGTTTGTACGGGAAGGATTATTGAGATCAATTGGTACAGCTAATCTACTTCTAACGGGCAATATTCCATCATCCTACCACAATTTGAAAGATGAACAAACATGTGCACAAAGTTTGACGAATGGAAACCACTACAAAATAACAAGATCAAAACTGGACATTGAAACAATTCAACAAGATCTACAGCTAATTGATCAAGTATTAGGTTATTGGTTTGGTAAAGCATCTCCCGATGGTGCACAAAAGAGTTTATGGATGATTGCATCATCGTCAGTAGAGCTTTTAGATAAAGTTGATGCTGATATATCACAGAGATTTCGTTCATTGATATTGAGTTTATCATCTAGTTGGTTAAAGGGTGAAAGTTTAGACGAAGATATGTTATCAAGATGGACGGATGATGTAGAGATATATGGTTGGCAAGGGAAGATGGCTGCTATTATTGCACTTGATCAGATGAGTCGACATATCCATCGTCATGATAAGAAGAATTGTGATGACAAAACCATACAATATATACCCAAGCAACAACAGTTAGATAGTATTGCATACAATGTAGCAAAGAAGATGTTAAATGAGCATAAGAAAGAGTTATCTTCGGGTATGATTCCAATACCAATGAGAATATTTGGAATAATGCCACTCAGACATGCATCAACTGTACAAGATTTAGCCATTGTTCAACAGGACGTAGAAGCGGCAGCGGCATTACATGATGAGATGGATAGAATGATTCGAAGATTTAGAAAAGCAACAAATAGAAGAATGGCAGCGTTGCAAGATGAGGCTCGACGAGAAGGCAAGCTAGGTTTGTTAGATGATTCAAAGATAAATGGCAATATAGAAAGCAAACAATTTGATGACGAAAAGATACTCGAATGCTTTCCATTTAAAGCAGACATGTCAAAGGCACACAATCACATGGTCACCAAAACAATCAGTGTATTCCTGTCTAAGATGGGAATTCTCCAAATGAGTGATGACCGATCGAAGAGCTCAAGAAAGACAGCCAAACAATCATCCGATAAGAAGGTCCCGACTGCAATCGTCTCTCTTTCTGGGGGTGTAGATAGTATGGTCATTGCATCTGCATTAGCATATCTACGTGATACCGAAGCAACACGACAACAGACAGAGCCAGAGAACATTCTTCATATTGTTGCAATTCATATTGATTATGCCAATCGGCCAGAGTCTGGAGCTGAAGCTGCATATGTTGGAAGATATTGTGAAGAACTTGGTGCCAAGTTTATATGCAGGAAAATAGATGAAGTAAAACGAGGAGTTACACAAAGAGATGATTATGAGAGGATTGCTCGAGAGATCCGGTTTGATCTATATCGTGAATGCAGTGCACAAGCAAGCAGTGGGACAGATGAAGGTGGAATAGGTATAATGCTCGGTCATCATCGGGGTGATCTACGAGAGAATGTGATCTCAAATAGTCATAAAGGATGTGGACCATTAGACTTGTCAGGAATGACGGCAGTATCAAAGAATGATGGTGTCAATCTCTTCCGGCCTCTGCTAACATTGGAGAAAACACACATCTACGACTATTCACATACTTTTGGTGTACCTTACTTCAAGGATACCACACCACACTGGTCAACTCGGGGAAAGCTTAGAAACAGACTGCTTCCACTGCTAGAAGAGATCTATGGTGAGGGAAGCATGGATCATCTTAGCTCACTTGCAGAGGAAAGTGACGACGCAAAGGCTCTTGTGCAACAAACAGTCTTGGGCCCATTTATGAAGCAAGTTAAACGATATCCAATGGGAATCGCCTTTGACACGGCATCATGGAAAGACAATGGTTTATTCTTCTGGAAGTTTGTACTTCGACAAGTACTACATAGTGCAGGATTTGGTATGTTCAGTGATAAGAGTGTTGAATCCTTCTTGGATCGAGTATCAGTAGAAAAGGTCAGAGAAGGCTGGCTCCAATGCCGTAAAGATTATGCAGTATTCCTTCAACAAGATGGACGAGTGTTTGTCTTTTACCCAAAGAGTTTTCCCTTTGGCAATGGTCGAAAGAAGGCACAATATGATGAGGAACAGGCTTTTGCTGGTTATGGAACCGAGAATAGCATACAGATTGGGCCGTGGAATATATCATCTCATATCATCAAGGCTTCTGAAAAAGAAGTAACAACATTACTGCAAACAAAGGTCTTTAACAACATGGAAGAGTTGATGGCCGGAAAAGTCGAATATCACATGAAGGTACCACTTATCAATGGAAAATCTCCTTGTCCACTTGTTAGAGTCAATGGGTACACAAAATCCACTAGACCAAAATCTTGGAAAGGTGTTGACCTGAAGGTCGAGAGTACTCTCCCATTGCTAGGAGTTGACCACTCTGTGCTGGAAAATGAGACCGTATCTGACTCTACAAATTGTGATGATACATGGGCATTGGTCAAGGTTCAACTTGTACTACAAGATAGTAGTTCACTTGAATCTTTAGAAATACTCAGCAGAGAGTTGGATAGCCTCAAGATTGATAAGATAGCTTACAATTGATAGAGCCTCTCTTATTCCACATTGAGTTCTACTTTATACATTCACTATTTTACCCATCGATACGACATGATACACCATCTTCAAGGTTGCAGCTATCATCTAGATTCTCACTATCTTTTTGTCCTTTGGCTGTTATGGAAGAAAAGATTATTAGCCAAAAGAAACTGACAACTGCTATCCAAACGATTCTAAAGTGTTGCGGTATGACGCCGAACGTCAAGCATTGAACAGGTCCCCATAGTGACCAATATTTCACTAGCAAACAATTGTTTATCACATCATAACGATATCTTGAGATTGCTTCCGCAAAACTATATTGAAATATAATGCTCTTGACAACATATGCAATTGGAAGGCAAACAAAAGGGGTCACTACTAATGAATCACATAATACTTTGCTCAATACTGTTTGAATATCATTCCCTTGACCGAAGAAGAATGGAAATATCTCGTTGAATATTATCTCCTGACATATACCTTGGTATAGTCCTCCATACAAAACAAATGCTATATTCCTTTTAAACTCTAATGGAGTCGTCTCAATGTCACCAAGAATTATTGTATCAGTTTCATCGTCTGTTGTTTTTGCAGCAATTTGTTTTGATATAGCTCTTTTCTGAGCGACCAAGTCGGCTAAACCTGCTTTTACTCCGCACTGATATGATATAATGAATTGCAATTATGTTAGGTTATATATAAATCAATAAACATGCATTATCATCACATATGCATATTAGAAGAAATCATATGAACATACATATCACATGCACATATATCATACTATGCAAGAAGAACTTACCGTTAAGAAGGCGGAAGCTAAAGGCATTGTTTTATAAAAGGTATCAATTGCTCCAATAAGGGAGGATTGCAATGAAGTTGAAGTTGTTGTTTGGACATCAGCTCCGCCTCGTATTGATATCCATCTTGGAGGTGGATGACGACGTGTCGAAGAAGATATTCTACTAAATCCTGTAGCCGTACTACTGCTCGAGACGAGAGCTACCGCCACCACATATGATATTACTCCTACTCGAACCACCATATTGGTATTATTATTCTACTTCTTCCGCACTATGCCAATATTGACAGCGCGTTAGTTGTCGAAGAACAAAAGAGGAGCGGAAGTTGTTTTTTTAGATAAACTGTTTGGGCTCGATTCCCATGGCAATTCTCACCCTCCTCACCCCCACACTCCACTCGATGTCACCTCAACCTGTCAAGGAGGCGATACAGATTCATAATATTGCAGAAGCAATAGCACTGATGATTCAAAACTTTAAGTTATATATCCTAAAAGATACCCAGTTCAACACAACTTTACTCCCCTAGCTAGCAATCTATTGTCCTTAAAAGTTCGTTTAAACATACTTGGCAGTTCTGTATGGCCTTGCCAAGGCAGGGAATTGCCCAAATACCTCTCCGTAGCTATCTACTTCCCCATCCTTTGTCAAACTCTTAAGCATGAGTGGTTGATAGTAATCTTCTCCACCCGGAACACCCTCACCATGGCCACGGTTAACAACGATACCACCCAATAGTGTAATCTCTGAAACACCGCCCCAAAAGTCAGGCTTGGTAGTAAAGGTATTGATTTCTGAGCGCAGCATTTCCCACACGAGATCATACATTTTGTTTGTCACATATGTAATAGATTCATTATCGGTTTCTTTTCCCTTAAGAGCATCCAATCTATTGCTCAATTGTGAAATGATGTATTCTTCTTGAAAATCTTTAGTACCAAGTACATCCTTGGGAGCTTCTTTACTTGAATCGGCGGCCATGATTGCCTTGTAAGCTCCGATACCAGCCCCACAGGCACCACTAACACTATCCTTGCCGACTCTTTCGATCTTGCCCACAGTACCATCATTTGCAATACCCACATGCGGACCAAAGACGATGAATATCTTCCCATCCACCGGACAATGTGAAGTGAATGCACCCATACCACTAATACCAACGAAGGGTAATCCTCCCAATCCACCAAGGTTGAAAACACCTTCGACACCTAATTTGTTTTGAAAATCACCAATTAAACTTTCAGATGTATCATTAATCTCATCTGAACATAATGATGATCCAACTAATGTATTGGTAGGTGTATAT
>Ga0075437_13561_pt1 | contig 19724 bp, 18 predicted proteins | sample MintriMetagenome_FD_74266 | JGI IMG/M metagenome (GOLD analysis project Ga0075437, IMG submission 74266) | Marine eukaryotic communities from Monterey Bay, USA to study complex ecological interactions - Minidiscus trioculatus and... | ecosystem: Environmental > Aquatic > Marine > Unclassified...
CTCATCATATTGACATAAAAGTGATACTTAGGTTTAACATATCGTCGTCTAGCTAGTCGACCAAGTGGAGGGAAGTTAAAGACTTCCATCCGATGGTATCTTAACAAGACTCTAAACATCGAACGTTTCTTGCATTCTTTCATAGGACCTCATCTGTGCAATCTCTAGATTGGTTACCTCATCAAACCTCCTCAAAGGCCGACGGGGTAGTCCAGGGATGTTTGTGTCTAATAAAAGAACCGGCGTCTCGGGTGGAGGCGCCGATTCTGGCGTCCCCGGTGGAGTAATGCTTGCTCTTCTACTTGATCGGGTAGATCTCAGGTTGAAACTGAAACTACGAGATGATCGTCTTTGTTTAGAATGCCGCGTTGATGGTACTTTTTTCTGCGTCATGCGCGTCCTCAGTGTCGTTTGATCAATACGGTCGGTGAACTTGTGGAATCTCGAGCCACATCTGCAAGGAGCAAATATGTCTGAGTTGTCGTTCATAATGTTTTCTTTATCAGTCCTCATTCGATGGATAATTTCCGTCCTCTCTACCATGCAGATTTTACAGATCATTGTCTTGGCTGACTTCATACATTGAATCCGATCACCCTGCCATAGGATGGTTGGTTTCATTATCTCTTTCAGCTTCGCCTTGACCTGATTGCTATTACGTTCGTTTCTACACAGCTGTGCAAAGTGCTTGGCATAAGCGTCTGCTCCCTTGTATCCTCCACTCCCCCTCCATTTATCATGTCCATACTTGGCCCTTCCTGACTCAATAACTTTCCACACATCCGTGGCATGTTGCTGAGTTCTCTTTTTCAAGTAGTCTTGGGTCTTACCGATGTAACTCTTCCCAGTAACTCCACACTTGAGCTCGTAGACTACCATACTCTTCCTGCAACACCCACCGTACATGCAGTCGCCATTTGGCAGTAGAGATTTGACATTACAGTTGCATGGCCTGTCGGCTAGTTCACTGTCCATAATACCTTTCATAACTTTGTTGTTTAAATCACCATTTAATTTCTCGCCGAAGTTTGTGTGTTTTGAATGAGCAATCTCCGTTGTTGCAAAGGTGATGATAACAGCAACAAAGAGGTTTCATAACTATACCACGTTGATAGACTCAATACCATGCCAGGCTTTTATCCCCGAACAACTCCAAAGAGTAGATCTCCGCCCAAACGTCGAATAGCCGACCTAAGATTTGCTGCTTTGCTTGACGATGAAGCCTCTGTCTCCTCAAATAACTCATCAGATGATTCGCTCTTCTTGCATTTAGAAGAAGAGAGTTTATTAGATATTACTCGAAGTGAAAAAGTACCTTCGTCACCTACACCATCAATTGTTGAAGAAGATACCGATAGTCATGATAATCTCCTTGGTATCATGCCATTAGATAAACTTGATCAATTGCAAATGCCTAAGTTGATTGATCCACAGCAGGATATAGCGGTAAATGATTGCAGTAATATTAGCCCTACAACAACGGCTACGAACTTGTTATTTAGTAAAGCAGATGATGATACAAAGAGTACTGAATGTTCATCCGAAGTAGCTGCTTCCATTGGAAAGGATGCGGCTAGATTGAACAATCGTCAATCCTATCCCATGCTTATAGAAATGGCAAAGTCTGCTTTTCTTAAGAATCCAACCCCGGAGTTATGGAATGAATTGGTATCTTGCTTTCGTTATATGATGTTTATAAACAACAACAATAACAACTCGTTACATGATGGGTTACAAAACGATATATGTTTGGAAGAAGAAGTGAATGGGTCAACTGTAGAGTTCACTAGTGATGAGATATCACATGATTTGACTGTGGATAATGAAGATGAAGGATGGGCTACTTTTGATGATGAACAAGCTGACTTGATGAATAATATATCTAAGCTATCCACTGCTAGATTACCAAGAGAAGAGACTACAAATACTGTCAAGAATCATCATCATGAACCAACATCATTTGAATTTATTGGCAATGTTGAAATCAATGAGGTATTATCTACTATAATACCCAAGGAAGAGAAGACAATGTTCAATCAAATCTTTCCTGAAATGACAAATGAGAAGAATAGAAATGAAGAAGACGATGTATGGTCCGAGGAACGAGATGTATCACCCCCAACATCACCTGATCGAAGTTGTGATGATGACTCCAGCAGTAGCAGTGAGTATGATCCAGATTTGATAAGCTTGGGACAGAGAAGTCAAGAAGAAGACGAAGAGTCTACTTCCCAACTCAATGAGTCTACAGAATCTTCCGAGGCTTCCTATGTTCTAAATGAGGTGTCCCATTGGGAGAAGCGGATAGATAGATATGACCAAAGGTATGTTAATATAGTCGCGGTGGCATTAGAGGAAGTCACAAATGATGATACGGAAGGTGAATGGATGGATGGTCAGATACTAGAAGTTTCGCCTGTTGATAACGAGGAGGTACTTTATGTTGTGTAATAACAAGGGGTGTGCACTATAAGATCTGTTCAATAGTATGTAGTAATTAGGTAATAGAAGAGATAACCTTTTCAAAAGTATAAACAACTAATGTATTTAATATCAGTTGATATACTACTATAACAAGATGGAAGTGACCCCCCGAGAATTTACAATTAATTAAACTTCTTCTTCATCTTCGTTTATTTGGTAGTATCCATTGCAGAAACCTTAGTTTCGGTATTCCAACTTCCTCCAAAGGGTGCCGCATTAGCATCCCCGCCTTCTTCTAACGCACGTTTCTTCCATGCCGGCATCTCTTCGTGCTTGTGTTTATGTTCTGCCTTCTTTTCGTCACAGTCTCCCTTGTGATCATGACCATGCTGTATTTGTCAAATGGTAGTAGAGTAAAATTAGATAAGGTAATTTGAGTACAACTACAAAGTAATCCAATTATAACTTACCGCATGAGAGTGTTCCTTATGTTCTTCGTGATGTTTGTGCTGGATAAGATAAACAAAAAATTTAGATACAAAAGTAAAGGATAACCAAATAATACAATCCCTCCTCACCTCATGTGAATGTTCTTTGTGTTCTTTGTGTCCATGCTGTTAAAGAAGAGATGCAAAATTGTAAGATATATAATCCCATAAAGTCAAATATTTCCAACCTCCCAATCTATCCCCTCTCTTACCTCATGAGAATGATCATCATGCTTTTCATCACATGACTTTCCGTGGTCATGCCCATGTTCATGGGCATCACAAGACTTTCCATGATCATGCCCATGCTCATGGTGTGAGTCTTCTGCCTTTCCATGGTGAGCATCATCATGTCCGTGATCTATTTATATATGTATTTGCAATTCAAGATTATTGGGTGTAAGATACATGATCACATTATATGCACCAAAACACTATCTCACACTTTAACAATTTTTGAAATACCAGATCATATATAACTCACCTGCAGTACACTTCTCATGTCCATGGTAATGTGCATGACCATCATCTTCTGGATCAGCCGCACGTTCAGCTGCAACTTTATGCTCAATTACTTGATCTCTTAATCCAGCGATGTATGATCGAAGTACGACTTATGCAAATCAAACAAATAATAATTGCAAAGAATATGAGAATATGAGAATATGAGATAGGGTATAGGAACATGATACATGCAATACACAACCTGAGAAAAGGATATAGATCAGAAAGAATTGAACACAAGATGTGTTCTTCTCCGCCCCCTATAAATATAAACCGCCGCCGCAAAACAAATTATATAAACTCACCCTGATCTTTCACGGGTAGACGTGAAAGTACCTCTTTCACATTAGCTGGTAGGGGGAAATCAGACGGCATATTGGCGCTATTATTTGGTTGGTAGGGGAGATAAATTAATTTATTACACAATTGAATACGTTGCCTCGCCAAATTCATATCTTTATTCTCAATCTTAGTATTGAGTATGAGTATTATTATTGTGGCACCGTGGACTTGTTGATATATTGTGCGCATACTGTCACCATTATAACATAGTATTATGAATAATAGCAGTAGAGACTCTTCTATTAGCTCATCTTACTGTAGTAAAAGAGCTGTACGAATTCATATATTGAATAAGATACCAAAAAATAACCACCAACAACAAATAATTGATGGTGATGAGCAAACTTCTAATGATAATGATGCAGTTGTAGACAATACCAAAACCAATCAGAGTAAAACCAATATAAGGAAAAAGAAGGGACGTAGAAGATATATCAATGATGAACACGCCACAGTTTATATTGATATACCTTCCTCCTTTACTCCATCCAACAACAATAATAATTTGCAACTAAATGGTGATCAATTTGAGATTGGTAAAGTATATCGCCTCATTCGTAATATTGGACATAACAATTGCAATACTATATCAAATGATGATAATATTAATAAGTGTGAAGAAGAAGAAGGATTTCCTGTATTATGGGTACCAGTAGTCCTTAGAAGATTGCCAACTTCATCAACAACAAATATCAAAGAAGGAGAACAACTAATATCAAACTTGTATATACCACCCTGTATAGCTGCAACATTAGGATTACATACATTTCATACACAACATACAAACTCTTCTACTTCAGTATACTTGCAACCAATTCAAGCAACAGACATTTGCAAAGCATCACATGCTACCTTGAAAGAGATTGGCTGTCCTCACTGGAACCTAATTTAGTTTGGCCGGTAAATGACGAAGAAGCTGATACTGCGCAAGATGACGGGGGTAAGAATACATCATCAAAAGATACAACAAACAACCCAAATGATACCACATCTACGCCAGAATCAACAGATGTACCAACCAACACCAAAGAAGACATACAACTTCAAAAATTCTTTCTATATCCACAACAATCATCAACATCTAAAGATGATGAACAACATATACATCCAAAGTATCGAAAGAATAAGAAACCAAAACCAAAACCTAGACAACGATTACTCACTTTAGGTTCCATCTTTGCTGTACCTTCCTATAATGATATAAACAATAGCAACATGATGATTGATAATGAAGCAGAAGGTAGTAGAGATATTATACAGAATGTACGATATTATCAAGTGGTTAATATCCAATCATCAAGAACAGATGATGATATATCTAAGTCAAAAACGTCATGGAAGGATAGTATGGCATATATAGTCTCACCAATGACTAACTTGGTACTACTTCCTTCAACAACAACTGATGATGAGTCTAATCTGCATCCACAATTAAACGGGACAGTCATGGCAGGGTATACCTGGAGAATACCACGTCCTTCATTGGTTATTTCATTTCTCCAATCTATTACTGATAATCTTGTGAATGTTGATAACGAATCGTCAGAGATATCATTGCATGGTATAGATAGTGGTAGTATCCAGCATCCATCAACGAATGATCTTGCTGATGCCTTGTATTTACAGGGAGTAGTTCCAGCGCAGCCATTGACTAGCAAACAGACAGCCTGTCAAGTTTGTAATCAAGATAATGCATTAGCACCTCAAACATCATCTACCATCAACAGTGACAACAATCCACGGATCATACACATCATCGGAAAAGAAGAAAATCATATCCAACAATGTATAAATGAATCGTCAGATATAATGAGTATGCATTCATTTCATGTGGATGGTTTATCATCATTTTGGGCACATTATAATATCTTCAATACATATTTCTCTTCAACAAAGCAACGACAACAACGCTCATCCCCACCACTGACGGGAGGATTATCTGATAAGTTACGTGGATTATCAGCCGCTTTAACGGTAGCAAAACAATCATCACCATGTGTACTTCATATATCAAGTATAGATGATGAATTATCACCCACTGAAGGTCATGCAGCCGATGTTGATGCACGAAAGGAAGAAGAACGGAGAATGTTGGAGACTATTCGTGAGGCTACTTGTCCAGTATCTCTTTCTTCTTCAAGGATGGAGCTTCCTTCTTCTCAGTATACCGCCGATGCCTCGGAGACCGATGAAGATTGTGCTCATATTATCAAACAAGATCTATTTCTATCACAATCAACCACACCAAATGTCATCGTGATACTATCCACATCCAAGGCACTCCCTCCTGGTCCAATCTCATCCTCTTTACTACAAAGTAGTATTGAAATATCACCACCAGATGTCAACTATGCACGTATACTTTGGGATAATAACGAAGATGGTACATTTGATATGCTTTCTTCATACTTGATGGGTAAATCTGCAAATGATATACAATATTTGAGAAACAAGTTTATACCTCGTTGGAAGGAAAAGTTGGCAACTGCCAAAGGTGACAGTGATTCGTCATCTTCTTTGGATCAAAACGATGCTATCACTACTTTCAAATCTTTACTCCCTGGTCTTGAGACTATACATTCATTTACTCAAACGACTAGTAACGGAAGCGGCTCAAGTAATCTACCACTTTCCTCATCATCATTACCCAACGTACGATGGGAAGATATCGGTGGATTAGAATCAATACGAAAAGAAATCATGGATGCCGTTGAACTTCCATTGAAATATCCAAATCTATTCAAGGGTAGTAGAAGAAGTGGTATACTACTATTTGGTCCTCCGGGCACGGGTAAGACGCTTGTGGCCAAGGCAGTGGCTCGGGAATGTGGCTTGCCATTCCTAAGTATCAAAGGTCCGGAACTTCTTGGTTCATATGTTGGTGAAAGTGAGGCTAATATTCGGGCAGTCTTTGATGCTGCTCGTTTGGCCGCTGTGGATTCTCAATCTTCTACCACCTCGTTGATAGGTGAGGGTGGATATGGCGGAGCATCAGTACTGTTCTTTGATGAGTTGGATTCATTAGCACCACGAAGAGGAGAGACTGGTCATGGAGATGGTGTCATGGATCGAGTAGTTGCAACGTTACTCGGAGAATTAGACGGTGGTGGTAGTAGTAGAAGTATTGGCAAGAATTCTCAATCTGCCAATGTTATTGTAATTGGTGCCACCAACCGGCCTGATTTGTTAGACCCATCACTCCTTCGACCGGGACGGTTCGATAGACTGCTATATCTAGGTCCTGCAAAGACCAAGGAGCATTGTCTTAAGATCCTCTTGGCTCAGACAAGAAAGTTTAAGTTTGAACAAGGATTGGATGCATCAACTATACTTGAACAAGCTATGGAATCATTCCCGCCGACGTTAAGTGGTGCTGATCTATCAGCTGTGGCAAGTGGTGCACTTATGCAGGGATTAAAAAGAGTATGTCAACAGATTGAAGAGGAAGTACATTCAATTAACTTGGAGAAGGGTGTAGATGTTAATTCAGAACTGGCTGTTGATATTGATGATGTCATGGCATCATGGAGTAAAGAACAATTACAACCAACGATGACAGTGAATGATTTTGTAGAAGCAGCGAAAGAGATTGTCCCGAGTATTACTCCTCAAGACCTTGAGAGCTTTGAAAAACTTCAGAGGCAGTTCTCTTCTGGACAGTACTCATGATTTCTAACCTAAAGTTATGTCTTTAAAGATAATAGAGGATAATATTATGTGACCAATCATGACTATTACTAGATTTACTTGATCGTCTATCCTACCTTCTTTACCTTGCTCTTCCAAAATCCATCTATGTTTGTCCAATAAGTCATCTGGCTTTAGGGCTCAAGAATCCAACTTGGTGTGGAACGGGCAATTGCTAGTTCTTCCTCGTTCATTTCAGCACTTATGTTTGCAAATAAGGGAGTACTTAAATAACGTTCTCCAGTATCAGGTAACATACACACAATAACACTCCCTTCAGGTGCCTTCTTGGCAGTCTCAACCGCTGCCCACATGGTGGCTCCTCCTGAAATTCCTGTCAAGATTCCTTCATTACGGGCAAGAGACTGACTCATTTCAATACCAGCAGGGGAGGGGATTTCTACCATTTCATCATGTAACTTTAAGTCCAAACCTTTCTCGAGTACAAGAGGAATGAAATCCGGTGTCCAGCCCTGGATAGGGTGTGCCGAAAAGGCCGAGTGAGATGTTGCTGGACTTCCGTCAGAATTACGTTCAGTTTTAATTCCAGATCCGATAAGATTCGCCGCTGCAGGCTGAAGTAGGAGAGGGGAGTGATGAGACTTTAAATAATATGACATGAACAGAGACGCACAAAGTATGAACCATTGACTCACCTCGGCTAAGACAATCTTTGTACTGGGTGAATGTTCTTTAATGTACTTCCCGGCTCCATGAAATGTTCCTCCGGTGCCATATCCTGTCACCCAATAATCAAGTTTGATGGAACTTCCCTTTAAATCATTAATAATCTCAGGGCCCTATGCATGAGTCATATGAAAGGAGAGAAGTGAGTATCAACATATTGGAAAGAAGATATTATTTATTATACTTACAGTAGTCTCATAGTGGAACTTCGCATTTGCCTCAGTCTCAAATTGATGACATAAGAACCATCCATTCTTCTCAGCCAACTATCTTGAGCTTTCTCAACCATGCCTGTACCTTTCCCAGCTTTCGGTGTAACAATAACCCTGGCACCCAGCATACGCATAAGCTTACGACGTTCAATTGAGAATGGTTCCGCCATTGTAATGACACAGGGATAACCTCGCTGTGCACACATCATAGCAACAGCTGTGTAGTTAGAATATGTGCATAATCATAAGATGTGCGCACAAAAAAAGTTATCATCATATGAGTGGGCCTTTTACATCAAATTATAACACCAAATGATATTGCAATTCAGACTGCTTACCAATACCAGTATTACCACTAGTAGCCTCGACGACAGTTTGTCCAGGTTTTAAAGTACCATCCTTTTCAGCAGCCTCGATGATTGCTAAGGCCAATCGATCTTTCACAGATGATAATGGATTGAAGTACTCGCGGCTTTGGCATAGATTGTTCTTCCAGCATGGTGTATTACCAACGGCTTGACTTATATTATCAAGTGGGGCACCGCTATGATTGCGAAGAGATAGAGGGATAGTGTTAGATATTGTTTATTGTTTCATATCTGCAATTTTGCATTGCATTGCAAAATAAAATCATATCATAAATCATATGAAAGAAAACTCTTACTATCCTTCTCCCCGTGTCTTCACCATGATATAAGTTTGATGTTTGTGTAGAACAACTATTAATCTTTCCGCTTTAAACTGATATTTCTGCAGCTGCTGCTAATATGAGAAGAGCTCGCTCACGCAAAGTCCAAAATCTTTACTAGGATACCGTATGTATCTTTCATCTTATGACTTGTGTAGAGCTCTCATAATCCTTTGCAACGACAGCTAACATTACCTCTCTCCATCATAATCATATCAATATCATATTATCATCCTTACCTATCATGAAGAGTACCACACAGAAACAGATAGTAGCTGATACACCCTCCGTCATCCGTCCTTACACATCCTACAATCTCTTCTTCCAACTAGAGAGAGAATACCTCTTGCAAACAAAACTTGGACATAAACCAAACATCAAGAAGTTGTTCGAGATCCCAAGGACAAATCAAACTATCAAGGACCACCTCTTCCTCCTCGGTATGCTTCACTAATCCTTCCGTATGACTGGCATATACCAGGGAAAGAGAAGAGACGCAAGAGATCACATCGAAAAAGCCACGGCATCCTTGGTTTCCATGAGATGAATCGTCAAGTCAGCTCAAATTGGAAGACGATAGATTCAACGACACGAAAGTTTTGCAAATCCTTAGCAGATATGGAAGCTGTAAAGTTTAAGAACAAGAAGAATACTCCTTCTATGAAAAGGAAGTACAATAAGGTCAAGTCAAATAAGAATACTCTTGGCAAGAGTATTCTTGCTACCATTACTCATGAACAACAAGTAACTCAATGGATACAGTCTTCCAAGAAGAGTAACCAACCATCTAATGACATGATGATGGTAGATGACGTATGGGATAACGTCTGTGCTTCGGTTGATGTGGACTTTCTTAATGTTGACTTCTTCGGTTTTAGTTCTAATAGTAGCAGTGAGGATATGATGTCTCAAGTTACATCATCTACCGCTGGCGGTAACTCTAGTTGCAGTGATTCTATCATCTCAACAGTGGATATCTCGGATGATGATATCATCACACTGTGGAAGGATACAACTGTACAAGAAGAAACAGCAGTTGATAAGGCTCGTGTTGTATCTCCTACCAAACAGCAAGATCAGAAGAAGAGAATGTCCTCAATCGCCACCCCCAAGAGAAAGACAATGGCGGCGTGCATGGCTTAGATGAGAGACAAAAGATGAGAGATATTGTACTGTAACATTTACATATGATACCGCTAGAAGAGAATAAGCACAATAGCAGTAAACATAACACTTGTCTTGACTTAACATTACATATAGAACTACCCAGTTGTGAAGAAGCACAAATCTACTTCATGCTTGTTGTTCGTATTGAGCTAACTTTGAAATCAAATTGAATAGGTGAAGTCTCATCATCATTTTCCCACCAGCATACAGGAGCACGTTAGCGTTGCCAGCAGATCGTACCTTTTCGCCGAAGAAAAAGCTTGCAGAATCTTCAACAAGAAACGGAGTGATCAATTCATGTCCCATGTTTGATCTAATCTCTGTTAATACTTCGGTTGCTGCCATGGAAGCTACCTTCTCGAGCATGTACTCATCGTCTTTCCTTGAGGATGTACGATGATGATAACGAGACGATGACAAGGGAGGGCTTGAAGAGGATACATGACATTGTTGACGATGATGTAATCTAATAGCCGCAGCACCCTCTAGCAAACGGAGGAGGTTGACTGCCAATACATCTCCAATACGTGGAAGAGGGAGTTGTATCTTCTTCTTCTCTTCTTCTTTACTATCTTCAATAATCTGACTACTTCGCTTGGCTCCTGAATAACGTCGTTGGGATAGGATATCCACTGATTGAAGACGACGTTCGTGTCGATCATTGATATAGGAAGTAGTAGAAGACGTTGATGATCCACCCCATCTCGAGGATACCACTTGATACTTCTCTTTGTTGCCATGGTTCTTATTAGACGTGAGACGCTGTCGCTGCTTCTCGGAATTGGATGAACTACCATTCGACTTGGAATCACCATCATCTTGCACACCACCATCGTCCACGGAAGTCCTACTTTGATATTGATTCGAATAAAGTTCACTGAGGATAGAACATATTACCACAACACATTCAGTACCAAGGGAGGAAGTCTTGTCAAGGAAGAGCATCCGATGTAGGACGTGACAAACTGCCATGATCTTTTCAATCCGACGTTCGGCACACTCTCGTTCAATGTCTGTACTCAATCGACGAGAATGTTTAGATGAATGTGATGATCCATGATGGTACGCATCACCAATGAGATCATTATAGATTAGCTTCATGATGGCATCACGGATATTGTTATTACCACCATCTTGTTGTTTCGAGTGTAAACTGAGCGTGCTAATGCTTCTTGCCTCTCCACTCTTATTTGTAACTACTGTAGGTGAACCATTTGCATTCGATTCATTATCATCATTCTCATTTGTATTTGTTGCGTTGTTGATGGCTGTTGAGGAAGTTCTCCCAACTCGTGGCTTTGATTTCAATGCCTCCTCTTGTCTAATCAAGGCAGAAAGTCTTGTAATGGCATGGTCACATAACCCATCCAATTGGCGTGTCGATTCGGCAATATTGCTGGTTTCAACAGCCGCCTCATAATCATACACAGCACATGGCTTCCTACTAACACTCTCATTCTTCTTTGTGGTACTTTGTGGCTCACTTTGTTCAAGTGTGGTAGCATCATCATCTTCTTCTTCCTTATATTGAACACTATTACTGCTCTCCTCCTTCATCTCAAGAGCACCCCTATACAATGGCAGCACGGCCGATACGGCTAGCTTGAGTACGTCTCGAGCATGCTGTAACTTTCTCTCCGGATTGACGTCAACACCTGGCAGTGGGGTAACACGCCTTGATGACGAAGATGCTGGTAGAGGAAGCAATCCACCTAGTAACGATGTCACGCCACTCATTCTTTCACTTGTTGGACGTGGTGTATTATTGTCAAGAACGCTGTTATTGATAATGCTACTCATTCTACTACCACTGGCTTTACCCATTGATCCTCGAATCAAATTAGAATTCAAGGTAGAACTACCAACGCCTCTTCCTCCTCCATTGAATGACGTCCCATTATCAGCCACTAACGAATTACAGCTACCAACACCTTCCCTCTTAATCTCACCACCACACTCTTTCTTTTTATTAGCCTTGGCAAGTACAAATGCCAATGCAGTCTTGAGTGTACATTCCTCAACATGTGACAAAAATGGAGGTGGTACGGGAAGTGGTTGTGGATTATTCTCACTTTTTACCAATGTAGTTGAATTGTGATAGGAGTTTAATGCTGCCTTGAGTGTTGTGTTGAAGTTTGATGGTAGTAGAGGTTGCATTATTTCATTGTTTGGTTGATTTGGTTGTTGGTGTTGTGATTTGGAGGTGGTGGGAGATGTATCATCCTTTTTCGAATTGTCAATTGATTGAACGTTGGTTGTTTGTTTTGGGGTGGCAGAACTTGCTGTGTTGTTGTTAGACGTGGATTCAACATCCAACTTCTTGTCCGCGCTTTCCTCTGCTGTCGATGCATCTACCTCCTTCACAACTTCTTCATTCTTCTCATCATCCTTACTCTGACTTTCTACTGGTTTATTGGAAGTGGCACCCTCATCATTATCCTCATCAGGCCGTGGAGATTGCTGCTTCTTGGCATTATTGGAAGGTATTCCCTTCTTCTTTTGATGGTCAATCTCTTCACTCTCGGCCACAGCCTTCTCTCTATCTATTGAACTCTGAGCACCATCATCATCTCTTGCACAATGTGAATTCTCTGTTGAACTCTGGGCACCACCACCATTATTCCCCCCTGCACTTTGATGCTTTTGCTGCTGCTCTTTGGGAAAGTTTACATCACCACTACGTAACTTACACGATGTGCTTGGTTCTTTATAACTCTTTGGTTGTGCTATATTTCGTACCATCTTCTTATTGCCACCAGCACCGCCATTTGTGCTATTTCCCCTGGTGATGGTGCTGTTATTGTTGTTATCACCATCCTTCATACCAACCTTCTTCTTTTTTTTCCAACCTAAGCAATTTACGCATCGACTTCTACTTGATGGATTATTATTATTACATTTATGACATGTCCATGAATTCTCCTCCTCTTCTTTACCTACTTCATCTATATTATTGTTGTTAGTATTGTTATCATTGGTATTATTAGTAATATTGTTCATCTTCTGCTGTGCATTATTCTTCATACCTTCAATCTTACTAACAACCTTACGTGCCTCTACTTGTTGTTCTTTCACACTAAGTTTACTTGATGATGAAAAGTCTATACCGTTACCGTCTATTATACAGTAGGCGCAGCTCCAATCGTTACTGAACAATTCAGTGTTGTTGTTATTGTTGCTAGTAGCAGAGGAGGTAGAAGAAGATGGATAGCATGAAGAATGAAAGACTAAGTTGCATGTTGTACAATGCTGTAAACTATTAGGTGAGCCACAACATTCGCAGAGTTTATTATGTTGACTTGTTGATATATTGGCTGTTGTTTGGGATTGTTGTGATTTCTTGTTACTTCTCCTACCTCGGGCCATGTTATTATAAATATAAAAGTAGTAGTATTTCGACTCTTGTGAGTTGATAAATTCTACCCCAATATTAAGTGGTTAATAATAATAATAATCTACCACCACTTTAGTATATGGTGTATATCTCCCAGCCAGTTATCCACAGAAGTCAAGAAGAAGTTGTGTTGTACCCACAATATTATATATTCAGCAAACCGAGGACTTTATCCCTCGGTACCAATACACGGTTGTACCTTTACGGGAATAAATTCTTCGTAAATGTTTACCCCTCCCCACAGTTTGCCCGGAACCTCATTGGGGTTGACTAAGAATAGAACTTTATCTGTTTTATACCTTCAAAAGATAAGCAACTTACCTCAAATCTCAGCGCTTTTATCATCATATCGGCGTTTGTGGTTTATTCTGAATGAATAATCTCGGCCGTGTATTGTTTCAATCAATATACCTTGCAATATTCCCTGCTATAATCGTCTATTGTGTCCATACTATATATATACAAGTATATAACATACTAATCGCTTTACATTACTCAGGGTAGCACATCCATCACACATCAAATTACACATTACAAAACACATCACTTACAACACCATATTAAAATGCCTGGACGATTAGATACTAACGTATTAACAATATCAATTCAATACTGTGGTGGATGAGGATACGGTCCTTACTCACGCTCCCTAAAACAATATCTAATACAAGAATTTGGTACATTGATACAAGTACAAGAAATGAAAGATCGTGGTATTACTGGTAACTTTGAGGTTGTTATTGTTAATACTAATACGTTGATACATTCCAAGAGAAGTGGTGTGGTTGGTAAGGCAACTACTGCAGGTGAGAGGCAGGCTATTGTTGATAGGATTCGACAAGCTTTGGAGGCAAAGTAGGATGGGTATATGAAGTAAGTTTGCATGTTGTACAGAGGTGGTATGGATGATTTTATAGAAGGTAGGAGATGAGGAGATTTTATCTAAATGATTTGTATGTATGTGATGGAATGACGGCATATGCATTGCAACTGAATCAAATGTATACTGCAATTGCCTGATATCATCATCAATATAAATCAACGAAGGAGAAATTTATGTACAGATAGATAGAAAGATATGGATATAGACGAAAAAGAGTAGATAGAACAATTATAGTTTGTTGTTTGATTGCAAATGTTTCAACTCTCTCTCTCTCTCTCCTTCTCTCACTTAAATGCATAGCTAATCGTAGCAAACCTTTCAATTCCCCCCCAAACAATGTCACGATGTTTCAATTAAACATCTGCCAAAAAGTTGACAATCGACTTCCTACAAAGTGCACAAGTATCCTTAGTCTCCAGCCATGAATCAACACAGTCTTTGTGGAAGCAGTGATCACACGGCAATCTCCTCAATACATCTCCCTCCTCATAATCACATTGACATACTTGACACTTCACTTCAGTATGATTCTCTGCCTTACCCACCGCCATTTGTGCATTCCATGTTAATGTTGGAAGACGATTGATTTGTTCCTGTGCACCTAATGCCCATCGTTCTTCTTTAACATCACCGATACGTTCACCAAGTCTTAGTAAGGCATCATATGACAATTCAGCACTATCACCTTCGGCATCCTCATCCTCGGCTACTTCTTCATTATTATTGTTACTCTCTGGATCTTCTTCGGCCATTGCTGCTTGGAGTGCTGCCAAATCCTCCTCTGAGAACTGATCGGCATTCTCACGTAAGTAGTTGTTACTTACTGCATAGCTTTCCATTGCCTCTTCGGCTATGGGATATTAGTGTGTTGAAATGAAATGATACAATGTTAGACATCTACACAGACGAGCACTGAATAGAAGTTGAACAAGAAACAATACTACGATCTCCTCTACATTCTTACCCATAAGTTGACGTGCAAGAGCTTCGGACTCTTCAATTTCACGTTGCATCCGTTCTTCCTCTGTCTCTTCTTCCTCCTCCTCATTATAGTTATCATCATCTTCTTCTTCATCATCATCATCAACATCCTCGGCATCATCTTGATTCTCCTCCTCGGCGGCGGTACCATTCATCTCATTCAATACATCATCTAAATCACCAATCAAACTATCAGTTTCATTACTATCATCATTATCATTATAGTTTGTTGAACTATGGATTTCAATAGTCTCATCTCTGTTATCAGGGAATGATTCATTAACTTCTTCCTCTCCTTCACGTCTTGCTGAGTTGTTGTTGTTTGGTGTTTCCAACGTCATATCATTATTAGTATCCGTAGCAGCAGCGGCAGTGGAGGGAGTACTCAAATCCATACGTCCAATAGGTGATAGGTAAAAGGGATGTTCATACCGTCCATCCTCCTCATCGTTGTTTGTGGTAGATGTATGACGATTTTCGTTCTCATTGTTATCATCGTCGTCCGCTGGCATGCGTGCTTGTGCTACTACTATCGATGACGACGATGGTGTCGTGCCCTTCATATCACTACCTTTACCATCATTTGGAGATGGAGTATCATCAATGTTGGAATTGCTAGGGCTGTGTAGTTCTAGTGGTCGGACTGTTTTAGTTGGTGATTCCATTGTTGTTCTTTGTAGCCGATGTGTAGTTTTGTGATTTATATTTTGTTTGTTTATTTCTCGAAAAGATTTATAGCGCCAGCTATGATGATAATAAACAATACTAATCAACCGTGTATATTATAATAAACAATAGTAAAGAAGGATATCTAGTATCAATGTCTCTCGGCGGCAAAGTAACAATAAATGAAAATCAGCACTGAAAATATCCCTAGTAACTTTACTTTGGTAAAATCGCCCAAAGTTTAATTACCCCTCATTTTCATTTACATTTTTCTTTAGTAAAAAGAAGCACTCTAGCACGCCCAATTGCCTTGTTATGTTTTGGCTTGCACTGTTAGCCATCTATATATACTGAATAATCATCACAATTTTCATCGTAATCTCAAACCACCGCGTATAACGAATCAATGTAGTTGCAACAAAATAAAATTGAAAAGTACTAACACTATACTAAGCAATATATTTTAGCCACAATAACAGTATCATATATGTATGGTGGTCAACCTCAGACATGTGAACCAAACTATAGGAACTTTATTGTTGCAGAGCATAATAGATTGATTGGAGTATTAGACAAACCACAAACAACAACTTTATTAGAAGTGCTACACTGCAAATGATACAACAAAATGCCAACATCATCAAGAAAAAGAAACAAGGGCAAGGAAAGGAAAGCCAAACAGGCACTAATAAAGCAGGAGAAGGATAAAGCAAGGGTGCAGTATTTATGGCGTGGGTGGGTACTTGGAGATCCTCGTATAATGCATAGACCATCAAATATTCAGTGTATTCATGGTTGTGATTACCCAATAGATGAGCGTGATCATGAGCGTGATCATCCTGTAGCTATTTTCATGGATGCCTTCTTTTCAAGTTGGTATAACAAAGGGACGAGCGTTTTGCAGACTATAGAAGATATCTTTCAAGCTCAACAAGACATATTCGTCTCCGAGCATTACCGGGAAATGGCGATAAAAATTTTAACGCGGATCGGGACAAATATGTTATTGACTAAAGAATATCAGGATTTGGGTATATGCGTATGTATTATGGTCCTTGAAAATTACTGTGGTCAGAACATTGTCGACTTCTTCAATTGCCGTGCAGTTGCAACAAAGTTGAGAGATCTAGACCGAAATACAAGTAGTTACAATAGAGATTTGATCAAGTTTTTCCGTAAGAGAATATCTTGCTCTTGTCTAAAGGAGATGCACTTGGAAGCAAGGGAGTCTACCCCAAAGATGGGTGGGTGCTTTGGTTGTGGAAAAGAAAAAGAACGTGTATTGCTAGATGTTTGTAGCAGGTGTATGGTAAATCAGTACTGCTCGAGAAAGTGCCAAGTAGCTGATTGGGATAAGCATAGGAATGATTGTGATATCCTATTCTCTAACCATCAGCAACATATTAGATAGGTATGCGAGTTGTAACATTGGAGGGAAGTGGAGGATATAATAAGCTGGCTAGAGCGTGGATGCCTCCCAAATTAGTTTCAATCATGTATCAATAATCAATCATGAAAAAGTTCCAATTCATTGCATCCCAATGTTTACAATCGGAACCGACGCTTTTCGTAAAGATCAGTTGACAAAAATCATTATCATCAAAGTTATTAATACAATCATTAACTCAAGAACGGTTGTACCATCATATAATACTTCTACACTAACCATGTCAAGTCTTCACTCACTTCTGAGCAACCCCAATATTGATGATAAGTATGACGATATTAAGTTACTTATTGATACGGATCGTTCGGTATTGCAATCAACTGACAACCAGGGGAGATTACCAATTCATGTCGCTTGCGATAATCCGCATGTAACATTGAGGATCATTCAGTTACTACTTGATAGCTGGCCAGAGTCAGTCTCTCGGACTTGGACAGATCAAAATAATCAAATTTATGATTATCTTCCTATTCATTGTCTATGTGCCAATGTTGACTTGCACGAGACAGTATCAATAGATATTCTGAACACTCTTATTGAGGCGTCTCCCGAATCAGTTCGACATGGGGAATTCGAACTGCCAATCCATATGGCTGCTAGAGCAGGCATGTCATTCAAATTTATCAAAATACGTGTTCATGAGTACCCAGAATCAGTCTCAGGTCGTTAGATGGGGAAGAAGAGTTGCCAATCCACAGGGCATGTGCAAGTAGGAATTGTTGCTTCAATACAGTCAAGTATTTATTTGACATTTACCCAGAGAGTATTAAGGTTGATACAGGTGAAGGCTGCTTACTAATACATCATGCGGCAAGAAGTATTAATAATACGCCACAACAGGCTGACATTATCAAATACATTTTCCTGAAAGATCCAACTTATGCATCAAAGGCCGAAAATTATGCGGTTGGTAGTCATTTACCTCTACATGAGGGTATTGGAAGTCTTACTGCAATACAGGTACTATTTGATGCCTATCCTGAAGCTATTCTTCAGGCGGATGGATATGAGCACACACCGCTTGAACTTGCCCGACTTCGACATGCCCGGATACAGGCCCATGAAGAAAAATTCTTAAGAACGGGAATTTGGCCGACAGTAGAGACGATGGCAGATGTGATAACTTTCCTAGAAACTCAATTAGCTTATGCCGAGAAAGCACAAGATGTAAGTGCCATGACAACATTAGATCAGAACAGTATGTTACCTTTACATTATGCATTGAAAGGTAATGCCCCTCTTGGGTCTATCAAGTTATTAATCAAAGGAAATACATCGGCAGTACGTGTACCTGATAACAACATGGCATTCCCATTGCACATTACTTGTGAGTTTAGTTCGATTAAAGTTGTCAAGTACTTGATGGACATGCTTGATGACCGTATTTGGAACCATTTGGATGATAATGATGATTCGATTCTTCACTATGCATGTCGTGGTAGTAATTGCGAAGTAGTCAAATACCTGTTAAACAAGCAAAGTCCACATGTCTCAGAGCGTAATGCTGATCAAAAGTTGCCTATCCAATTGTTTTGTGAATCTGGATCATCATCTGACAGTTTGGAAAATACAGACACTGTTTACCGGTTGCTTTTGGCTTATCCCGAGACGGTTAAAGAGTACATGTGATGCACTCACCCCAGTTTACCTTAGGCTTGCTCTACAAAGGAGCTATCTGATAATGCAATGTGATAAAGTAGTTGATCTTTGGAACAGACTCAGATTAGTTTGTATCTTTCAGATTCGGCTCACGTTAATTCTGTCAGTCAGTCAAATCCTTTCTATACACTTTTACAATAGCTGCCTAATCTTATCTCCCTAGACCTCAAATCCAAATCTATACAACTCTATATTCAACTTCTCCTTTCACTCATTCCTGCCGAAGGTACAACCACGTCCATTCAATATCCATAGAATTCCAGATTCAAAACAACCCAACCTACTTGAATCAAATGCACTCCTATTATTCGTAACTAGATCATCTTCTTCTTCCTCATTATTATTATTATCCATTAAGCTCCCCAGTCCAAACAAACTATTCGAATTGATCGACTGTTGCGCATTCGTTCCATATGTAAACTCGTCATCCATACTAATTTGCGAATACCCATCATCAAATGTCTCTTGACTAGAAGGTTGGAAGCATATACCATC
>Ga0075437_12389_pt1 | contig 19677 bp, 13 predicted proteins | sample MintriMetagenome_FD_74266 | JGI IMG/M metagenome (GOLD analysis project Ga0075437, IMG submission 74266) | Marine eukaryotic communities from Monterey Bay, USA to study complex ecological interactions - Minidiscus trioculatus and... | ecosystem: Environmental > Aquatic > Marine > Unclassified...
ATTGTTACGCGGCAGCTGCAGGCTTCTTGTCATCTATCTGATACCTCTCTCTAACTCCTTATCATGATAATCTAGATAATCCTATCATCCTCATTACTCATTCGTCACTCAATCAAAACTTCCCATTTAGTTATCAAAGACTCCCAATTACAATGAAGTGAGTGAGTGAGACAAAACAAAATGCAAATCAAAAATTAGCCGCCCAAGCCCAAATAGAGCTCTAGCCTTCTACGAAGCCTGGATACAACAATAATGATATCAAGAAAGATACAACAGTCTATATCGAAGCATCTGGTACCTCCGCAGCAGGTCAATCACTTAAACAGCAAGTGTTTGCAATGATGTCAAATGCAGAAACACAACTATCAAATATAGCATGACAAAGCATAACATTGTTAATATACATTCACAAATAGTAGATATCAATGATATGTCAGAGTTTAATAGTGCCTATGAAGATTACATGGATGGTGTTACACATTTACCTGCACAGTTATTATGGCAAGCTGCATCTATTATACCCGACGGCGGTGATGATAGTGATACTGTACGTTGTTCAATGAGTATGATTGCAACAAATACAAAGAAAGATTCAGTTGATACGGCAAGAGTCCAATGAAACCGAATGGTGCGGTACTTCCCTTCTCTCCGGTTGTACGGTGTGGTGATATTGCTTACTTATCTGGTACTTTGTCAGCAGGAGCAGGTAAGTCCTCTTATCTCATCATATGTTATGTGCACAACTTATGCACATCTTATGCACATTATTCTCGTCTCTAGGTGGAATGAATGAACAGGTAATAGCCACAATGGACCGACTTGGAGATTGGTTAAAATCGGTCAATATGTCCTGGGATAATGTAGTAGATGTGACGACGGCACTAAAAGATATTAATGACCTTGAGTCTTTCAACAAATCATATGGAAACTACCTTGCAAACAAAAATGTAAAGTTTTGTCCAGCACAGACTTGTTTCCAGCCATCAGGAATCTGTGGACAAGATGCAGGTGCTTTGTGTGAGGTCTCACTTATTGCTTCAGCAAGTTTAAAAGATAGTATGCCCGAAGACAAGGCCGTAGCAATGGTTGAGCCTAAAACAAGTATATATCCTTTCTCACCAGTAATCAAGTCAGGAAATTATGCTGGCTTTCTGGTCAGCTAGATACATCTGGTTCAAATACAGTCCAGCAAACACAAAATCTATTGGTAAAAGTGAAGAAAACTTTAGATACCGCAGGTCTTTCCATTCGAGATATAGTCACAATCACGGTCATCATACAGAACATTACTGACACAGATGCGGTTTACAAAGAATTGATAAATTTCTTGGGTAGTGATGAGGATTTGCCCCATATCTCATTTGTCTATCCGAAGAGTCTATGTCTAGGCGCATTAGTCGAAGTTTCCTTTACATGTCGAACCGATTATTAAGAGAGGAGACATATCAAGTGAGGTATAATATGCTTGAATTGAGTAGCTAGCAGATAGGATGTACATAAGCAAGGGGAAGGAAGGAAGTATAGCTAGGAGGATATGATATTAGATATATTGTAAAGTACCTGTTCAACTTGTTTTTGCTTACATTTACATATAGTTGTACTCTCTATTCGCGGTACCATCTAGCTAACTAAAGCCATCATCGTTTCAACTGGATTAGATGTGAGTAGTAACCAGATTGTTTCAATATACTCTGGACTATTACAGTCAACTTTATCTTCTTCTTTTCCAGCCTGGCAGAGTAAATGGATAGGAAGTTTGTCGTCACTATCAGGCGTGACCACTGCCGATGTAACCAACGAGGCATGAGAATTAAACAAGTACTTGATGACAGCACAATTACCTCCACGGCAGGCATAATGAAGAGGAGAATACTGATCCAACGTGTGTCCACTAAGCTCATGTAATAACTTGACAACTTTTACTGAGCTATATTCACAGGCAATTTGCAAGGGGAAGACCCCGTCACGAGTTTGTACCTGTAAGCTGGCTACATTTCCAGTCAACAACAGCTTGATAGACCCTAGAGTGGCATCACCTTTTAATGCATGATGAAGTGGCACCCAACCATTCTCGTCAACGGATGTTAAGGCAGTTGTAGCTTGTTGGGCCATCCGAGCATATACTTGTTGAGCGTGTAAAACGGAGATAATAGTCATGCTTTGGCTTACCCAAGTCTGCATTGCGCGGTCCATTGCATGGTCTAGTGGAGTTTTGCCTTCTCCGTCCAGGGCAAGAATTGCCTCTGGGTAAGCATCGAAGATAGTCTTAAGTTTACTGACGAGTCCAACGGGTCTATTGCATGATGCAACAACATGCAATAGGAATTTCCCAGAGTCTTCATCCACCGTTGATGCGTCAGCAGGATTAAGAGTAAGTAACAATTCAACAACCTCTTGTGCTCCCCATAAGATTGCTCTGTGTATTGGCGAGTATCCGAGGCCATCCCTAATACGGATACTTTCGGGATATAGACTTAGCAAGTGTTGAATTGTATCAACCGAGTCAACTCTACCACTCATGCATGCGAGATGAATTGGTAAAATGTCATCGGCATCACTAACCCTCAGTGACTCCGGATATCCATTGATCAGTTCTTTGCAGAATGCAGTTGACATATGACCAACAGCTAGATGAATTGGTAGCCAGCCTTCTATATCCTCCCTCAACAAAGTACGATCAGTATTAAGCATGAATCGTAATACATCAAGAGACACAGCTTCACCCATCTGTTCATTGTAACAAAGAATGTGAATGGGCATGTATCCACGACTATTTCTTTCCTGATTAGCCTCTGGCCATGCGTTGATTAACAACTGAACTACCTCTAAATCAACTGATGCTTTCCGTGCCAAGTAGTAGTGAAGAGGTGTGCATTGGTACGATGTCTTCATCGACTTTGTTAGGATATGTTTTAGTTGAAGTGATAGGCATCTCCTGATCAATAATTCAATCACTTCATTGGGACAACTCTCATTCATGCAAGCCATGATCAGAGTTGAACTACCCATTGCACCGGGAAACCAAACTAATAGATACTGGATAATCTCCATCGTCACATTCTTATTGTTGCAAACCTTATCGAAGAAGGAGTTTGCAGCAACAATAAGAATAGGGCCTAAACCTTGGTTACGAAAGGTATGAGTTTTAACAATCTCACGTAGTGCTGGTAGAGATAGGTTATCTGATGAACATAACTCCTCTAACTTCTCCATTGGACTCTGCCAATGTTCACCGATTTGCGGTACAGTTAGTGGAGACGTTGGGCGTTGTGGAAGACTGTCCAAGGGAGGATCCATATTGCAACTACCTATCCAATCAGCCGTTTTGATAGAAACCGACGATGTTGTTGTTCATTATGATTGGTTCATGATGATCGGTTACTCGTGATATCGTTGTTCATCTAGATACTCATACACTATATGATCAGTACAATGGAAAAAGTGGCCTATCTGAAATGACCGATTTGGTCATTATCCCTACCTGGCGAAGTCATTGGACAAATGGGGCTGTGTTAATTCATTCATAAGAGATATCTTCTTACCGATGAGGGTTAAGGTATCTTTGGGCCGGTACAATTTGCAGATAAATTATTGAGAGGATACAAAGAGCGATCATTTTTTCCTCTTATCCTGTGCACATTCTGCTGCATAATGCATATGGTCGTTGTATGAATTGCTTAGTATGAGGTCTTTCGCTTCTCGCCTAGTGTTAAATTGATGAGAGATTACTTCAAAGGAAGAGAGGAGATATTCCCTGCCTTCCCAACCATCTCAAAAAGGTGAGAGTTATCTGTACGCTCCATAGAACAACAAGCCGATAAACGTTGCAATAGCATAACCCACATTACCAACAAGTAGACTAGGACTCATTAGTGACTTCCATTCGAAGCTTTTTGCCAAAGCTGCCGCTGTTGCTGGTCCGCCTATGGCACAGCTTGAACCAACTAATAGTCGTTGTGGAGCTACAATGTTACTCCAAAATCTTTGACCCTTGCTATTCTCATTATCGTCTCCGCACAAGATATTGACTATCTTCTTGGTAACATATAACACTGCTCCATGGACACTATACAGTATGATAAGAAACGATGCAATCGGCGGGAAAGATTGCTGAATAGAGTCTTTCAGCTTCCTGAAAGATGCGCGTTACACCGTTTATGAAGATGAAGAGAGATGAGAGGAACTTTTGTTAGCACATGTGGTTTGCAAGAGCAAACAAATACAGACAAACTTAGTTCAAACAAAGTGACTAGATCACCAGGACTTCATATTGAACACACAAATGTACGTGATAACTAACGCGGACTTTCCAGCCTGGAGCACCAGCTGTGGCAAAAAAGAGATATAGTAGTGTTGTACCCAATGTCTCCCCGGCCTTGGCTATATCATTTAATTTGCTATCCGTATCATTGTTTGATGTCGTTGATGTTGGTGATAGGAACTTATTGGATGGATAATAAGTAGAGTATAGTACAGCTAATAATGTTGTTATTGGCAGTGAGAGATTCACTTGACTTGAACATGCTGGTATATGGTGTAATTGTGAATTGAAGAATTGTCCTAGAGCAGTCAAGACTGCTGCTAATGTAAATGCATGTGATAAGGCCTCCACTGGTGTTGTTGTTGAAGAGTCTTTGCTTTCATTGATAATGGTCTGATCCACATCACTCTCTGCTGTTTTATTAACTACTTTATCATCAGTGACATCATCATACTTTGAAGCTATCATACTAGTCAAGGGGAAATACACTAATGCCATGACATTATCAACACATAAACCGGCTGCTATACTCTCAGTCGAAGCTCCCAGACATGCACAGACTGCCATGTAGTTGATACCACCCCCAATATTCTTTGCTAATAATGCAGCAGCGATTTTAACCCCATCTGAATTGGGTAATGATGATACTAATGATGATTGTATACCAAGCGCTGGGGTAAATGCGAGCATACAACCCAACAATGTGCCTAACGAAGCAATTAGAAATGATCCCAGTAATGATCCGCATTGTTTTAATGCCTTGCCTCTTATGCTAGTGCCTAGTAATAGCAGTGGAGTTGCCAAAGTTAAAGATAACCCCTGTAGAAAGGTACTTGCAACTGATCCACCCGGTGGTAACAAACCTTTCCATTGTCCAGAAAGAGTTGGTATCCAACTAACGCTTGACAAACAAAAGGTCAATGCCATTGCTGTTACTGGAGCCCCCAGTAACTTGCCAATCAATGTACTTTTACCCAAAAGTTGAGCCAATGAGGCGGTGAATGATAATGCTGCAATATTTCCCCAATTATTTGTACTTGATATAATAGATGACGATAAAAGGGAGGTACTACCACTGCTTGGTCGTTTAGACACATGATATGCAAATGATTGCAATGATACTACTTCCTGATGTATAGATGGAGATGATTGATAAGTATGTTGATTATATTGATATCTAACCAACGTTGATGGAGTAGAAAAGGCATTGATACTACCAGTGAGGAGATGGAATGTTGTCCAACAAAGCAACAAAGAATGATGATGTATCATCTTATGTTTCCTATCGTTTTTGTTTTGCAATATATGTTGAGAAGTATGGTACCACCTCCAGCTACCAAAACGCTACTCACTAAAAGGTTTAATATATGGTAGGCATGTAACTGTTATACAGGAATACCCCCGCTGTAGATCACCACATAAGTCAGTGGCGATTGGTGAGAAATAATAATTGTTAATGAATCCTTAACTTGACTTTGGCGAATAAACGACTTATGTATGTTCTTGAATTGAGAAACAACTAACTCTAGTAAGTTGTGACATTGTGGTCTATTGTAACTATGTTGGCAGCTCTTTCATAAATATATGCTCTACTATCTATATTGCAACCTTTGTTGTCTTGTTGTTCTATCTATGTCTCGGTCTTATTAAAACAAAGTAGTGATCTTTGCTTCTGCAATAGCAGCTACTGCCCACGACTCATCATAATCATAACCCACCTATAAGCCGCTTAGGAGTAGACTTCTTTCTTCGCTTGTTGCTTGTATTGGTAGAATCATTCTTGACATCTATTAGGTACGAGTATTTTTTGTCATGCTCAGCCATGTATGATTGCAAGTTGAATGTTTTAGGTTGATGTCCTGCCTTCCGTGCCTCTTCAAATTTAGATACAACTGATTCAATTGTTGGCATGGTAATCGCATTAGCCGGCTCATCCTTCTCTTCAAGAAGCTTTTCCTCGGCCTGCTTCTCACTTTGATACGTGGGAGACAAGTACTTGGATATACGGCAGGACAAATCCTCATCTTTAGCAGTTTCGGTATCCATCAAGCTTTCATCTATCTTATCTGAAGGCATGTCTTGCAGATCTAATGAAGATTCTGACCCGATAAATGGTGAGCACTCTCCAGAAGTCATCGTACTCCTCATCTTTGATTCTTCCTTTGCCATTTCTACAGCATGTGCAGCCTCAGTCGGACTGTTATATGACCCAAGGAAGATATCGTTGCCAGATACTTTCAAAACGGCTCCCCAACGGTTCTTACACCCGATTAGTCGACGTACACCTTGAATTTCATTTATCATATCTTTTCTTGATGTTGTTCTTGATGTAGAACCGCTTGATGTTGTAGTTCCTCTAACGTTTGTGATCTTCTTTGGACGTTTCCTACCACGCTTGACAGGTTGACCCAAGCCGCTCTTTAATGATGTATAGACTTGAGGCATATTCTCAAGTCTCTGTTTAGGCTTAACAACACGGCCTGTCCTTGTGGTAACAGCCACGGGATCATCATCATTTAATGGAGAGGCGGTCCTAACCTTCGATATACATACTTGACATTGACGATCTCTGTCATCTAACTTAATCGATTCGTCACGACTATAGCTCCACTTCTTCTTTTGATTATTACAGAGACCACATGTTTTGAGTAATGATACATCATCATTGTCCTGTTTACATGTAGAATTCTCCTTAATGTTCTTACGAGCTCGATGAAGGTATCCGTCAAGCAGGTAATCTTTCTCAATACCGTAGAGTTTAATCCATGCATCCTTTTCTTGCCGAGTTGGGAAAGGGTTTATTGAGTGCTCTTCTATCCATTTGTTGATATGTGTTTTTGCCTTTTCTGATAAACTATGAGTAGTTGTTTTTGCTTTTTCTGATAGCCCCTGAGGTCTTATATCAACTGTGTCCTTGATCTCGCCGAGGGTATCCGGGGATGATATGATTGTAATCACCGTGGCTGCACTTCTTAACACTGATATTCCTTGGCCTGGCTTTTCTTTCTCATGCTTTATGAGCTTTTGCCTAACTCTGTAGTTGAGAAGTTGAGCAAAGTTAGACAAAGATTGCCAAGACAAATAGGTCTCTTTAGCATAATGAACTCACCTGCATAACCATCCTTCCAAACGATTCCTCTCTATACCCGTGTCTAGTACGATTTGATCTTTCTGTGATGGTGAGGGCATTAGATTCAAAACCCAATCTCGAGAGAAGGCATTCTTAGAAATCCATGATTCCATGTAAGCATCCAACTCTTTGATCGTTATCTGAACGCCAGCCTTGACACCGGGAACACTGCTCACAGTAGTAGAGGGCCTGTTAGCTTTCTTTCTCTGTTCCATCCGTGCCCTCGCCATCCAATCTTCTACTTGCATCTTATTCAACCCGGTAACAAGTGCTATTCTATCTTTTTGATCTGCATAAGGGTATGGATTCAAACTGTAGCATTCATTGAGGTAGTCGATAATAAAGTTGGGAAGTCCATGGTAATGCGTGCTAATACTCCCGTCTTCAACTTCTTTCCATGCAGCCTCCTTAGCTAGTTTGAAATTCTGTTCGCACTCTTCAGCAGAGAGCTTTAGTGCCTCATCTTTCTCGAGCATGTTCTGTGCAATATCACTTGCCAAACATGCCTGTTCTACAGTCTGAAATGTGCCAATACTACGATTACTTCCTTGGTAGTATACTTGAACATGATAATTTCCAACAGATGTTTCATGCACTCCTGGAGGCAGTGAGTTGGACTTGGAGGAGCTCTTCTTTGATTTCTTTAAAAGTTCATTAGGCTTGACCTTTTTGGAACTTTTGCATGACTTCTGAGTCTCCACTGGGCGCTTCTTTAACCTCATACCACTACCATCATCCTCATCCACCACCATATCCTCATCCTCTTCATCCTTCGATTGTCCTGATTTCTTCTTCCGGCTTTCCCATCCTAACTTTGCAGCTTCCCTACGGACAATCGAAATACTCTTTTTACTACTCTTCTTCTTTTTATCCGTTTTGGTCGTTTGTTGTGTTGGGGATGGGATATCTGCCGCCTCGGATGGGGAGGTGGTAGTTTGCTTTTGTTGCCAATGTTGAGTACTCTCCCTCCTTCGTCTAATATCATCTTGGATTTCTATTATTAGTTTAAAGATTGAGAATGAGTGATTTTGAGTGTGTACAAACTTATCAACGACACCAAACTACAATACCAACTAATAAACAAACAAACTAGCATATTACTCACTTCTCAAGGCATCATCCTCGTCAACTTGTACAAAAGCCATTTCCCTATTTCCTCGTCCACTCTTTTTATAAAATCGTCCACCATTCTTCTTGAATATGTCAGTAATCTTAGTTGCCATCCGTTTCTCTTCTTCTTGTGTATCATTATTATCCATTTGTTGAAAATGTGTATATAATACTGATTTGTACGTTGGATTACTTAGGGATAGGAATGTATCATTCTCTTGATATCCAATCGAGTCAGTGTCATTCAAAGGTTCATTTGGCTTGAACTTTACTTGAACAACTTGATAATTGCCGGCTATTGTTTCATATACTCCTTTTGGGAGTTTCCTCTTTTGACTAGGAAATATAGCGCTAGGCGAACTTGATTGTGATTTCTGATTAGTAGCGGCGGTGGATAACACTCCATGCTGCCAATAATCGGATGTGATCTTTGCAATCCCTCCCATACTTTTTGACCGTCTCTTCTTTCTCTCGACATCTTTAGTAGGCTTATTCGTAGTAATTATAAGAGATGTAGGCAACTTGTTTTGACATGCGAGAAGAACGTGATAATCCAATCCGCCTTGAGATACAAATCCTTTTGCACAGTGAGGACAAGTCAATCTATTATTCTCCTTGTGATATTTCTTGGTGAAAATCTTAGACACAGAAGTTGGCACAGCTGTTGTTGGCATGGCTGTTGTTGGCACGGCAGCAATGCGATCAGTAACATCACCCTGAAATGTAACACGTTTACTATTATCCACGCCCATCTGTGATCTTTCTTCGTTACCATTCTTATTCACGTCAACACCATCATCATTTGGTTGTTTTTCTAACAATTGCAACTTGTCAAACATTTCTAATGAATGAGAATGGAATGGATCATCATTATCACTTCCGTGTATCTTTTGTTGAGGAACAACTTCTCGTACGGCGGACTCCTCTAATGATGCCTTGGTACCATTACTCCAATTGGAACCCGTTGATCTTTTATTTGGTGTAATGTGCGTCTGTAGTGTTCGTTTGGGGGTACTTTCAGTGTGCATATTATGAGTTGGTGCTGCACTATCATTTGCAACTTGTGTCAAGACTTGTTCATGTGTTATAGTGTTGTCGGTAGGAGATACTGCCGCCGCCGTAGATGAGGATTGACTTTGGATAACCATATCCATATTATAATTTGAATTATCTCGTTGCTGTGTACTTCACCATTTCCTTAAGGTCATTTATCATTGGAGTGGTACATAATTTGTTTATGATTGGACACAAGATGTGCACAACTTTTGGCGACGTACCGAGAGCTTCGTTGTTAGTAAGATTAGACATATTGACACGACGAGAAAATGGTAATATTCATATGGCGTCTACGGGCTTCAGGGTGAAAGGATAGGAGAGCCGGCCACAACAACTCTCTAGCAGTAATTAGTCATATAATTAATCAAATGAGCTCAAATGCTAAGTTGGCGAGCAAACGATTTCCGTATCTTTGGTTAACACTGTGCACTCGCTTGAGGTAGGAAGCTAAAGACCTATACTAGCAACGCTCTACTATCTAAACTGATTATCATTCTATAAACATTCTTCTAACACTACATTCACAGGATACCACTTACTCTCTATCTCTACTCTCGCTAACAAATGAGAGATTTAAATTCTAACTCTCTTGGATAATCCCTTGAGAAGACTCTTCTTCTTATCGTTGCCTTTCTCTTTCTTCTTCTGGGCATTACGAAGTTTACGTATCTGTTCTCTGTTGTCAGCAACAATCCTTTCTAACTTGGTCTTGACAAGCTGATTCCTCACATCTACGCCAAGCTTGATAAGGGATGTGTTTGAGGCAAGGAGATCATACAGCTCCTCTTCATCGGTACTTGCCATTGGCTTCTTTTGGTGACGTACTTGAAACTCTTCAATGGAGTTATTATCACCTAGCCCTTCGAACAAGGCAAGCATACCACGGCCGGTAATGTTGTTACTATCTATATTGACCTTGGTGATTGTCTCATTCTGTGCAATGGCCTCTCCAAACGCAACCGCCCAATCATCGTTAAGTCCAATGAGCTCCATCTTGACACTCTTGACGGATGTATTGTTAGCAAATGCACTGCCAGTCTTGACTTTCTCTACTTCTTCAAGGGTTTTGAACTTGGTGTCTCCTACGATGGATACTTCTGTAACATCTTCGGCCTCGTTGGCAGCAATACTATCAAAGTACAGCTCCATCTCGGTACGCTTCCTCTCCTTGAGTGTACCATTCTCACTCTGGTGAGCACGTCTAGCCAAACGTAGCTGATCATTATTATACAAGAGAGCATCATTCATATCCTTACTAGCAAATTGGCATCTGATCGACATAGAGCAAATGACAATACTCTGACTCTGCTTAACGGAGTCAGCCATCGCCCTCTCTGCTGCGCTAGATATACTATCCTTTTGATTCTCAAGTAGAATTACTTGGAGGTACTTTAACGCTGACTTGTTGGCAATTACTTTGGCTAGTGCTTCAATGCCCGGACCCTTGAGCAAGTTTGACTCTACATTGATCAACTGGAGGTTAGGGAAACTCTCAGCTGGGCGACGGGTAATCGCTTCCACCAAGTCTTCTAAAAACTTGTCAGGTAGTAGAATACTGGAAAGATCCAATTGGGTGATACCATTTGCATGCTTTCGTAACTGTTTGACAAATGTCCTGATGATTTTGTCTCTTGCCTTCTCGTTCGTCTTTGTAAAGGTTTTGAACAACAGTGGATCTCTAAACTTGAAGCATCCGTTACCATCCACATGCTTCTCAATCCACTCTTTATTTAGCCAATCACGATTACTTGCCGTGTAGCTATTCTTTGATCCAATAATACCCGAAAGTTTTGAGCTGATATCCTTCTCCTCTTGGCCTGGCTCTTCATTAATCTTGTTAAGATGTTTGTTAATGATTGCATTCTGTGACCGGAGCTTTTCAAACCTTACAAATAGATCATACAGATAGTCAGAAGGGACCTCAGGAGGATTAAGCTCTCCTCCTACACCAGTTGCTTGTGTATATGTACTTGCACCTACTGAAACATCTTCAGTTCCTTTTGAGATAGGAGCCTGCTCCTGAAGCTCGGCTATCTTTTCGTTTAAACCGTATGGCTTGTCGATGGTGGCTGTGTAATTATAAATGTAGAGATGTAAAAGGTTAGTTTGATTAAAGAAGATGATCTTAGGAAGGGGTTACAAAACACATACCTTTATCTGCCTCTGTATCTTTCGACTTGCCCTCAACCTCATCTTCTGGTTTGACCTCTTTATCAATAGGCACATCGTCCTTACGTGAATCAGAAGTCTTGGCCTCGTCAACGACTGCCGCTGCCTCATTTTCGACAACTCGATCCGTAGACTCGACCTCTACAGGCTTGTGTTCGACCACTGCCTCGTCCTCGACAACTGGTTCTGTAGACTTGATCTCTAGAGGCTTGTCGTCGACTACTTTATCGTCAAGCTTTGCCTCTTCAACAACATCATCTGGCTGTTGTGTCTTCTCTGTTTTGGGAGATTCCTCCACTGCCTTTTCATCGACAAAGGGCAGATCAGGAGCTGAAATTGGTTCGTCAACGAGCTCCTTCTTCTTAAAAGCAGGCGATGCAGTAAACGATGTAACAAGATCTTGTAATTCATTAAGACTGGCAGGTACTGTGGTATCTTCTTGCTGTTCTGCTACCTCGGGTTTGTTATTTTCTTCGTCGGGATGTGGAGTATCCTCTGGCTCAGAGACTTGCTCCTCTTCGGCCACAGCTTCTTCTTCCACACTGTCTACATCTTCTTTCGTCTCCTCTTCCTTCTTTTGAAATGCTGACATACGCTGCTGCAATCCACTATTAACCTTGGCACGGGCCTTGAATGTAGGCACTTTCTTGGTCTCCTCTTCTACTGGTTGCTTCTTGGCAGCCTTGCCAACTGCAAACTCGTCCACCTTTGCCGTTGGTGCTGCAGTAGAGGCATATGCTGCCATACGCTCTTTAAGACTCTTGACTTGTTGGTTGGGTGGAGGAGCATAGGTACTCTTTTGCTGCTTCCATTTCGGAATCGACTTAACGTCGGGTTTATCAGTATCAACATTATCATCTGCAGAAGAAGTAGATGACGATGCTTGTTGAAACTTTTCCATACGCATCTGATGCGAAGTCTTCTTTGGTTGAGACTTGGTGAAGGCAACAGGGCTGATTGGCATAATAGGTTGAGCTCCATCAGCTGGTTTGTGGCTAAAGGCGGCCATTCTATCTTTCAATCCACGAGCCTGAATTGATTTACCACCGACAGAAAGCACGACAGACCCATCCTCCTTCTTGGCAACCTCTGGTGTAGCTCGTGCCTTGATCGGCTGTTCTACTTCATCTTCTTGGAAGTTGGACTTTAATTCATTCAGCTTCTGGTTAGCCGGAGCTTCTCCGAATGCTGACATACGACTATGAAGAGAGGACTGTAAGTTCTTCTTGGGTGTACGAGCATCTGTTGCTGAATAGAAGCCCTTTGGCTTTTGGAACGTGGCCATTCTATCCTTGAGTGATTTAGCAGATGCATCTTCATCAGCCTTTGCCGTTGATGTATTTTTAACATACGAAGCCTTACGCTGATCTAATGACAGGTTTGGTTCCTCCTTCTTCTTGGAAGATGAGGAGGCATCACCATATGATGAGAGACGCTGTTGTAACGTTGGCATATTCCCCTCTACTGCTTTGAGTGACCGTCCTCCAACGACATTAAGTTGATCCTTCTTGGATAGAGTGGCCATATCTTTTTCTTGCGGACGATTGTAGTTGGTTGGAGACGTATACGACGGTTTGGTTCGTTTAGTTGGTGTGGGGATGGGAGCATCTAACTTTGCCTGAATTCTTTCGACCTCTGAAGCAAGTGCACTTACAGCGGTATAGAATTGCGACTGTGTATCTTCGATAGGAGGCTCGAACGGGTTGGACTCTTCTTTAACGACCACTTCTTCTTTATTGGAGTTCTCGATAACTTCTTCCTCGGGTTCAGGTGTAGTCTCTGACTCTTTAACAACTTCCTCATCATCCCCTAAATTACTGAGCTCACTATTCGATGGGCATGAACTAGGTGCTGTCTGGACTTCGTCTTTACTACCAGTACTCTTATCGTCATCTATTGACTTGTTATTGTCAATAATATCATGCTTCTCAACAACGATAACTTCTTCTTCCTCGATAGTAGCGTCTTCCTCAGCTGCCAGCTTCTCGGCCTCAATCAATCTAGCCTGTTCTAATTCCTCTGCTTCTTTCCGTGCTAACTCCTCAGCGGCCAATCGTTCTTCTTCTGCCAATCTATTAATCTCGGCTTGCTTTTGGGCTGCTTCTTCTTCGGCAGCCAATCGTTCAGCTTCTTCGGCAGCAAGTCTCTCCTTCTCAACCCTAGCTTGCTCTAATTGAAACTCAACTCTAACCTCCTCTTCCAATCGCTCCTTCTCGATACGCTCACTTTCTAATCGTTTAGCTTCCTCAACTCTAGCTTCCTCTGCCAATCGTTCCTTCTCCTCTTTTTCTCTTGCCAATCGCTTCTTTTCTTCAGCAGCAGCAGCGGCAACCATATCATTCTCCTCATCACTTTCAAGTAAAGTGGGTGGTGATGGTGAGGCTGCAGGTACATTCAACACCGATCGCGGTGATGGTTCTGGTAATGTAGTATTGGCAGACTTGATTGGCGTCGTAGCAGCCTCTTCTTCTTCTTTAATGGGCAGCTTCTTCTTCCAAGAGGGAGTAGTTGGCTTTGGTTGTGGAGGAGGTACTACTTCTTCCTCTTCAGGCTCATCTAATTTACGATAAAAGTTTGTTAATGTCTCACCAATCGTATTGCCAACTGATTCGGTGCATACTGACATTTCCATGAATACTAGCTGTAGGTATTTATGTAGTGCGGAGTAGTAAGTTTAGGGGTGTTGCAATAGGATAGAGATAAGGGGGGCTGTTAGTAATATGTAATCGTAAAATAAACACATGATATGCACATAAAATTTCTCATTGCAACAATACATCAAAAACTACAAACTACGCACCTCTTCCATAACATGACCAACATTCTCACCCTCCTCGATCATATCACAGGCACTATAAATTAGATGAGAAGAGAAGAGTAGATAGATAAATGCAAAGTAGATTAGGTTAGAAAAGATCGTATATAGTACATATTATGTCAAAGATTATGTGCACAAGATATACATCATACACACATACAATAAAACTTACTAATCTAATAATATCTCAGCATCTTCATGATCAGTATCATTAAATGGATGAATGTTTAATACATCTTGTAATAATGTACGTAATGTTAATAATTCTGATTCATCTATTTTACGTGATGGAGTTAATTCTTTATCTATTATACTTGTTCTCTTTTTTGTAACGTACATCTTTGTTGTGTTGATTTTGTTATAGTCTATGATGTGTGTGATGATAAAGATCCATTTGCAATATGCTATTGCAGGCCAGGCCGAGCATATTATAAAGGAGATCCTCAACACATAATTACATAAGCTCAATAAACACTCTCATAGTAAGGGCAGTAGCCCCATCAAGGGGCAGTAGAAAGTGTCACACTAAAGAGGCCATCACCAACTGAAAGAGACCTGGTAATACTGATCTTGCTACATATCTGCAGCAACATTGTACATGTTCTATTGCAATTCAACTCCCCCTTTCATTAGTATGAGATGTTGTAATCAACCCCCACTCAATAAGATGAAGAGAAAGAATTGAAGTGCGGTATCCTAAATCTAAGTGTAGTAGTGCGGCATCAATATCGTTTGTGTTCTGTTGGATATTATCATTTCCGGTACGTCTGGATTAATTGATTGGGCTGGTAAGTTGCAATGTTTAGTTGGGTATGAGTTCGGGGTACATTTATCGAGTATCATAAAGAGATGCATATCATGTGTCATTTTTTTATCACTGTTTTAGTTGTATATGTTATAATTTAAGTATATTCTCTCATATGAATCCTTTGCTTCAATCTAAAAGACTAATCATATTATGAGTAATACATCAAGTAATCATGACACGCATAAGTACTGCGATAGGGCTGGTGGCGGTGCATCAAACAAAGAAATGTACACATCATGTGAGCAAAACAAATATAATACTAATACATCAAGTACTATCGTCGATGTCGCTACCGGTGGTATAGATAAAATGTCCATATCCAATGCTGAATTATCTACTTGTGCTAATTGTGGTAAAGAGGGTAATGATAGTGATATGAATACATGTAACAGATGCAACTCAGTAAAATATTGCAATGCTGCATGCAAGAAGAAGCATCGATCAAAACATAAAAAGAAATGTGAAAGACGAGTAGCGGAACTATATGATGAAGTTCTATTCAAACAACCTCCGCCAAAAGAAGATTGTCCAATTTGTATGATACGATTGCCGGAAATGGAGGATGGGACCAAGTTCAATACGTGTTGTGGTAAAATTATATGCAGTGGATGCATCTATGCTGTTGCCTTAAGAGATGGGGGTGTTGGTCTGTGTCCCTTTTGTAGAGCTCCAACGCACACTACAGATAAGGGGTTAAGGAAAGAGTTAGAGAATAGAATGAAGGCGAATGACAAAGAAGCTATCTACAATCTAGGGTATGGCTATGCACAAGGAACATATGGCTGTCCACAAAATCATGCCAAGGCAGTAGAACTCTATCTTCGGGCAGGAGAACTTGGTTCGACTGAAGCGTATTGCAACGTTGGTAATTGTTATGATAATGGTAGAGGAGTGGAAAGAGATCCGAAGAAGGCTCTACATTACTGGGAGATTTCAGCAATTAGGGGGAGGTTAGGTAATATGGATAGAGCATTGAAACACTTCATGATTTCCGCAAGCGATGGATTATCTGGCTCTCTGGAGGCAATCAAACAGCTGTTCATAGATGGGCATGCAACAAAAGAGGATTATACAAAAGCATTACAATTATATCAAGCATATTTAGACGAGATTAAAAGTGACCAAAGGGATGACGCGGCAGCACATGATAGTGATCAGTACAAATACTATTAGATTATATTAGAGGAGAAGCAACAAGTTTGGGATGAGAGACTCGGCAACATCTTCATTCTAGCTTAAGCCCCAGTTCCAATCCGAGGCGGCAGGAAATGATGAACATCAATTAGGAAGAGACTATGCAGCCAATCAACTGCCACGAACAACCGGCAACAATCAACAACAGTAGAAAGCGTTCTAGATAGATTGCCATGCAAGAGGCTAATCTAAGATGATGAACGTTCTTCAACACAACACTTTTGTGATGATGCCCTTATGAGCTAATATACGTCCAAATTGGACACTCAAGTCAATGAGTTGTGGTTCCTATATTCAGTCTATGTCCGATGACACCGTGCATAAAGTCCACGAAGGAGTGATATGCTGGAGGCATAGGAATTGTCATCTTGGGTGGGAGGTTCTCAACTTTAACCCGCTGATTGTCAACACAGAACACGCCATTGTGTGATTACGGCTTTGCTTCTTCTTGTGGGTCCTAGGTCCGAAGATTTTACTCATTCATCACATCATAGGTTAAACCCCGGCGATAGCATGCGGATTCCGGCAGTTTCGGTTTCCTCTACAAGTACTTCCTACGGCGACAGAGGTTTCATTTCCCCGAAGGTACTCTTACTCCTTAAGGCACTAAGATCATGCGTCGCAGGATTTTGTTTGTCTTCACTGACAGGAGTTATTTGTCTAAGGTCTTGCGGCACCGAAGTGACTTCCGTGACCTTGGATTTTTTGGGAGGTCTTTACTGACCGAGATAAAGTAGTGGGGTGTCGATATTGTTGTTGTTCGTCCTTCGGCAGGATATATTAAGTTTTAAGGCCTGGGGAGACCATATTGAGTCAGACCATTTGACTATTTTGGTACAGTTTACGGTTGGGTCAGTTGGTACCCGCCCGATATGTACAGTATTGTAACGGGCCCGATATAAGTATCGGATGACGAGGGTTAATCAACCCAAGGAGGGGTTGGTGTCACTCATTCATTGTGCTCATGAGGATGAGATTCCGCCCGAGAAAAGTAATGATATATTAATTAACTATTTTTTAACTCCGCTCAACTCCGACATTAACTGCTGTTCCGACTCAAAGATATCTAGCGTTGCAGCTAGTGAAGTAAGTTCAGACTGGATGTATCTAACTTCGTAGCAAGACTCCAGTATAGACGTAGGGGCACTCTAGCTCCGTAGCAAGAGACCTAGTAGGATGGATGGATGGATGGATGGATGGATGGATGGATGGATGGATGGATGGATGGATAAACTCGATGCAGGAAGGAACGAAGACGGAAACTTGTGCCTTGGACATCTCAAAACTTAAAAACTTTGCCTTGGCCTTTCTCCCAGGCTACACATGCATCATGAAACGCTTCCAAGTATGCGGCTGTTGGTCCATCTCTTGACTTCCAATGTCTTGAATAACACAGCAGGTAGAGCCATTCTAGTTCGGCTGTTGGAAGTTTCTTCAGATTATAACGACGGATGATACTGAGAGCCAAGTTGTCAGCCAACTCGTTTATCCGACTCTTCTTGGCTCGTGCATACAACCTCCTCTTGATGATCTTTTTCTCTCTATCCTTATCAGTATCATCATCGCTCTCAGCTTCATACTCCTCGGGGATATCAGCACATTCATCCCAAGCGTCTGTTCTTTGGCCTAGTGCTGCCACAAAGACAGCTGGTTGCTCACCCTTGGGACGTGGGGAGACAAAGAACGGGAAGACACCATGAGCATCGTAATGAACTAACTGTACTTGGTTGGGATCACCACCTTCTTCCAAAGGAAGTAAATAGTAAAAACCCAATTCGGGGGAGTATAGTACTGTAATCTTCTTCTTCTTAGGTGCATCACTTTCAACATTATCCGCTTGGTCTTGAGGGAGTACATCATCTTCTACTGCCGCCGACTTATTCAACTCAACACTGGTATTGTTTGTTGAGGTAGTTTGTACGGGAGGTTGAACATCGACAGTCTCTTCTACTCTTATATTCTTTTCAATCTTAGGCCTTTTCTTCTTTGGTTCCTCATCGTTTGATCCTGAGGATAGAACGTACTCTGGTCTGATACGTTTGGTGGAAGTAACTTGGACGGGAGGTTGAACATCGACAGTCTCTTCTACTGCTGTGTTCTTTTCAATCTTACGCCTTTTCTTCTTTGGCTCCTCATCGGTTGATTCTGAGGATAGAACGTACTCTAATCTACCACGTTTTATATGTTTGGTGGAAGTAACTTGAACGGGAGGTTGTACATCGGCAGACTCTGTCTCGGTACTCTTTTCAATCCTACGCCTCTTCTTTTGATTCCAAGGCTCAACATCGGGTGATTCTGAGGATAGAACGTACTCTAAACGAGCACGTTTGGTGGAAGTAACTTGCATGGGAGGGTGTACATCTACAGTCTCTACTACAACAGTGTTGGACTGCTCCTCTTCGACGGGAAGAGTATCATCATCATCCTTTTCCTCGTTGTGTTGTTTGATAGTATCATCGAGAATACCATAACATGTGGAGTACCAATCTTCCACTTCTTTTTGAACGTTCATACCTGTATCATCGACGACTGGTGTGACCATTTCAACAACGTTGTCATCATTTGAGGAGGTAATATCTTCAATGGGAGGTTGTACCTCTTCCACTTCTTCATCTACCACTTCTTGAACTTTCACGATAACTTGATTGATATTAGTAGTAGATTCACGTTTGTCTACCACTTCTTCATCGCGTGTACTAATAGCAACATCCTGAACGTTGTTTACTACTGCATCACCTTCTACTGCAGCTAAGCCTTTCAACCTTCGGCTTCTACGCACTGGTTTTGCTGATACTTTAACATCTGATCCCTTGACCTTCTTAATCTTCTTTGTTGCGGTGTTGGTGGATGACTTCGTCTTCTTGGATGAACGTGAAGACTTAACAACCTTCTTATCCTCCTTCTTCCACGCTTGGTTGTTATCAATATTTTCTTTTTGTTGTAACCGTTTACTCTTTCTAACTACAACGACCTTATCATTTAACATCTGCTTAACATTCTCACTGCCATAATTATCATCACCATCATTAGTACTCATATCTTTTTGTTTCTTTTTATGTTTAAGTTGTTCCACGCCGGTAATAGCTCGAAGAGCTGATGGTGCACCGCCGATGGAGTTTTGGTTTGTTGCA
>Ga0075437_12364_pt1 | contig 19653 bp, 9 predicted proteins | sample MintriMetagenome_FD_74266 | JGI IMG/M metagenome (GOLD analysis project Ga0075437, IMG submission 74266) | Marine eukaryotic communities from Monterey Bay, USA to study complex ecological interactions - Minidiscus trioculatus and... | ecosystem: Environmental > Aquatic > Marine > Unclassified...
TAGATATCCCAAGCCGAGTAAGTTATGTCTATGATGATCAGTCTCTATCAGAGTCGACGGTGTAGGAGCGCCTCTTAGAAATGGCAGTGATGAAGAAAATGCATCAGTGCTGCCGCCATGCTTACTTGCAAATAGTATGAACGCAAAGAAGCTGACAAATATTATGTTACGCCGCATAGTTGAAAATATAGATGGCTTAGTCGAATGGATCTCATCCCTCAGTAAGTTGATGAGTTGGATACGTACTCTCTTCATGGTGTGCTGATGGTGGCTGATTTGTATCTAAGTGGTTGCCAGTCAAGCAGTAGTTTGCAAAAGAGTGTTGGTGGGAGTTTCAATGACTTAACTCATATAATAGAGCCAATTAACAAGCTCTTCTTCTTCTTCTCTACTCCATGTATTGATTTATGATGCTCTTCATCATCTGCATTGTTTCATTTGGTTTATTAGAGAAGGTTGCCATCAACATTATGCTGGCAAAATTCACGTCATAAAAATGGAGATGACAAATTTACTCGCAGCTGAGTGACCTGGGTACCAGCATGTCGCACCCCGAAAATGTCGCTTTCAAAGATCAAAGGAGGGTACATACCCTTGAGTTTACTTAGAAGAAACTAGCTGCAACAGATCTAGCATGATTATTAGTACCATTGATTTCTACTTTTCATTATTTTGCCTATCTATAAACTTATTCCCCTGCCACAACTTGCTTAGCCTAAATTTTGTGTGCGCAGGGGAAGTATCTACTACCGTATCTATTTGTTCTTTCATCTTCTTCTGTCTATTGTACTCTGGTAATATTCTCTCTCTTTTTGTTCAGCATGTACATTCTAGTTCTAGACGGATGACAATGGGCAAGCTTCTGCTCTGCTCATTCAAGGCATATCATCAAGGATTTGATGCATTCTATCACACTCTTCTTATATCCTCCAATCCTAATCGTTCAAACTCATCCTTCCACGTACCCAACAACGGTTGCCAATGACCCACCAACACTTTCAACTTCTTGGCAATAGCTCTATCATACTCATCATTCAGTTCATCTTCCTTAATACCACCACACTTTGCAATAAAGACAGATCTATCCGGCATCTGTGTCAACGAAGCAGGAAATACCTTCCGTAATGCCCATCCATGATATGGTGCCAAATGTAAATGATATGCTGATTTTGCAGCTTCCTTTGGATGTATACTCTTTGTTATTAAACTTGAGTATAAGTCCAGTTGAAAAGCAAGTGATCGTCGTATCCAAAGTAAACCCATTGCAGCACTCTTTTCATGTAACTCAGATCCATCATGTATACCCTTCTCTTTCTCGCAGCTCAATAGTGACGATAGACATTTATGTTCCTTTGGTGATTTCTTATATACCTTTTCGGCCTTGTGTAAATTAGCTTCCAAGTCTTTGGCTACTAATCGTAATGAAGAGCCACCGCTCTTCATAAACTGAAGATGGGCCTTGCATGCCTTGAGTAATTGAGCTGTATCAACCTCGGAACCTTTTAGTACCGATGAGAACGTATGACATACCTCATCTAGTTTACTTGATTTGATTTTCTTACGTCGTATACCTCCCGGCTTGGGTAATATTTTTGGTATATTGGCAACAAACTTGCGTGTATTTGATGTCAACTTGCCCCATTCCCGTCCTATATTCTTACCTAAATTGATTGTATCAGTTTGTATCTTATTACCTAGTTTGTCTATACCGAGTTTGACATTATTGATTAGTATTAATGGTGGCAGTGGTCCATCACCTCTTGACCGTTTTTTCTGTTTCTTGACATGCCTTTGTTTAGGTTTTTGTTTGACAGCTGTGGTTGCTGTAGATGAGCCACCACGGAGACGTATAAATGGCAATCGTAGTATTCTTCTAGATGGTGGCGGTACATTGTTTGTACCTTGTACCTCAATACATTCACCCAATAGAAGTAGGGCTATAAGGAAGCTGATATTATTGTTCCGTTTCATAACAACTGTTATTTTTTATTGCAATGGTATTGTGTGTTGTGTTATCTTTGGCGCTGATCAAATAAATTTTATAGCCCGAGCATTTCAACCACAAATATCTACTACCGAACAAAGATAAATCAGTGAATAGCGTCAAGGCTGAGATGATAGTGGTCGTTGTTCGTTGCCATTGTCAAAGTGTCAACAAATCAAAACAAAGGACTCCCTATTAAGTGTTTTGTGCGTAGAAGTCTCATTATTTCCACAACTCATCAACCATCAATCATCAGCCATCCAACCAACACATACATGACGACGAATAGACCTCTCTTGAATTTATGCAGCACATAGTAGATCTAGAGAAGATGGCTACTGATATATGCATAGGGTGTGACGGCAGTAGTAGGCGGAGTAGTCGTTCGATGAAACGCCGCCGCCCAAGGTTGTTGCAATATGATTGTGATGGCAAATTTTGCAATAATGATGCACCTTCTAATTGTTCGAGGACAATATGTATAGATAGAACGCTATGGCCTCATATCTCCAATATGATATACACTCCTTTGAAAGGGCATGGACATAGAAAGAGTCGTATACCGAAGTTGAGCATATCATGTGCACATCTTATAAGCACAATAATATTACTGAGCACAAGCTCGATAATATTTGCAAAATCTACAGCCTTCATTGCAAATCAACATCATCATACAAAGTATCGTAATGGCCAGTTGTTAAATCAAAATAGAGCATCATTATTTATATCAACACAGAATAATAATAATCAATCGATTCGAACAGGAAGAAATGTCATGAAAGATATACTCTCTGCTGATATAGTAAGCTCGCACGATGAACAGCCAATATCAACAAATCCACAACTCTTAATCAACAAACTAACATCCTTCTCTACCAATATACAACGATATAGAAATTTACAAAAACGATTAACAAATAGTGACGATAGAAAGACAAATAATGATGCATTAGTTAATGCAGCTAATTCGTTATATTACTTTTTACAATCTGAAACTAGTAAGCTATCCTCCTCCCTTACTTCAACGGGAGTAGATACCTTTACTATTGAAGTAGATAAAGCAACAATGAATGAAGTACAAAGCACATTTGAACAAACAATTATACAATCTATAAGAGGAACATCATCAATTCAAGATTTTGTATTGTTAATCAAGTTGGTACATTGTTCTGTTGATTATGCGATTGTGTTTAGTAAGGTAGCTGTTAAAGTTGATGAAGTTGATAGTTATGAAGTCGATGATAGTTGTGATGATGAGATTCAGTTTGTTGGTTTCAAAGATGATCAGTCATCAATTGACGAGTTCACAGTGAAAGGAGGAGATGGTAGAGATCATACAGTAGTGGCAATACTATCACCACGTATCTTCGGTGAGGCAATAACATCATTGTCAAAAATATCTCAAGTTTCATTATCAAAGATTAAATCATTATGGAATTATTATATTTATGACGTTGCCGGTATTCAAGGTGAAAGTTTAGTTGAAGTGTTATCCTCATCTCCATCAAGTTATGAATTAAATGCCATGTTGAATGCTTTGGGTGAAAGGAGGAAGGTTACTGCTGCATTGAAAGTTTATAAACAGACATGTACTAATGAAGAAAAGGGAAATGGAATGTGTAAGATTGAGGGTGATGCATATACTGCTAGTATATTATTTGGCATGTTAGCTGAGTCAATTCCAACGTCAAGTGTGAGACCAGGTGGAGGAGGAGATACTGCTGAAGTCTCTCCCTGCTGGCAATGGAATGAGGCACTATCACTACTTCAAACCTTCTCCTCAAGTCAATTAAACAATTATGCCTATTCAGCATTACTCAAGGTAAATCTTCAAGCAGCTCAAAAGTTTAGAGATACATCAACAAGTCAAGAACGTCACAATGGTGTAAAGTATGCAATGAAAATCTTGGATTACATGAAATCAAATGAAATATCACCCGATGTTGTGACCTGTTCAATATTATTATCAACATTTGATAAATGTTACAATTGGAAGGCTTCTGTTGCATTATTGAATGCCATGAAACAATTGTCCTCAACTGATAATGATGATGACAACAGCATAGAGAAATGGTCATTACCAACACCAAATAAATATACTTATTCATTGGTACTATCAACATTAGCAAAGTGTAACCAAGGTAATGCCGCACTACGTATATTGAATGATATGGAAGAACCAACTACATGGGTATATAATACTGCCATGTTGGCATGTGTTGAATCTAGTACAGATGCAAAGAATGGAGCTCGTAATCTTGTAATCATTTACGACATATTAAACAAGATGGAAAGAAGTTATGGAGAGAATGCTACTATTCCTGATACGGTTACTTACAATACTGCCCTGTCAGGTCTTGATGATACTTCTTTTGAAGCCTTGAAAGAGTCTTCTCTTATCAAGAAACAACACGAAGACAGCCGTTTGTCAAAGTATGATAGTATCTTTGATATTGTACTTGATATTTTAGATACAATGGAAGAAAGAGGTGTTGCAATAGATGCAATTACATATCATAATGCAATCATGGCTTGTAAGTCAAACTCCGATGATGCCTTGGATATATTGCACAGATCACTTTCAGATACAAGCTTCATCCAAGGTATTTCAGAGACCAATATTGATAACAGCAAGCAGTTGAAAGGACGAGCTAGTACTGGTGTAGTCTTTGTTGCCAACGCTGTACTGTCTGCTGCTGCGACACTAGGAGATATACATGCTGTTCCCAAAGTTCTATCAGCACTATCACAAGTAAAGGATGCCTACATTAATGCAGAATCAATCAAATATATTATCCGTACACTTGGAAAAGTAAATGAGTGTGAGGGTATATTGGCATTACTCATCTGTCTCCGAGGACAGAGTTTTGCCAATGATATCTTAAAGGAACGATACTCTATTGATATATTATCGGCTATATCTTCCAAGTCAATACCCATGATTGAAGAGGAGGTATATTCAGCTGCCATTACATCATCATTGAGAAATGATGCACTCGCAGTTGCTGATCAAGTTTTACTATCCATGAAGAAGAATGGGCTGACATTGAATCAAAGATCACTTAAAGAGATTATTGCAGAATATTGTCGAATGGCAATGGTTTCATCCAAGGAAGAGTTCAAGGTTGCAAGGATAGCGAAACGACAGGGTACTGACACGTCGCAGTATGGTATTGTTGAGCCTATATACATTACGTCACGAGCTCGGGCAAAGGCAGCCTTGACAATGTTAAAGGCAGTAGAACAACCTCCACCGAGTTTACTATCTCCCGTTGCCAAAGCATGTTGTGCTGCTGGTTTGTGGCAAGATGCTCGATCAATTTTAAGACGAATGCATCGAGCTGCTATACGAGAAGTACGTCTAGGTCGAGGAGGAGGTAGCTCCAACAGTTCTATCCGTGTCAAGGGCAAGTTTCTGGATGAACTACCAAGATTACATCGCTCTTTGTTGAAGTTCTGTGCCAAGGGAGGTAACATCACACCAGCACTAAACTTTGCAAATGATATTCAATTCTTGGCATCTCAGATTCAACAACATGGCAAGTCTCAACGCCAAGGGTTAGTTGTCAAGGGGGGTGAAGTGGAAGAGCCCGAGTTTATCACTCTGTCTTCTAGACTCTTGATGGATACACCTACGCCTGATAACATGCCAGAGTCTGAGTTTAGCGATGTAGGGGCATTGTCTACCATACTCGAACGTCCTATCGGCTTAACAGGTCAAGATTGGAAGCTGATCTTGATAGCCGCATCAAGAGGGGGTCACTGGAAAGTATGTGTCGCTACACTACCTTATATTCGACCATACGTCAAGGAGACTCACCCAATGTATGCAAGAGAAATGTCAAGTGATCTTAGTCCATCAAGACCATCATTAGAAAGATTGAACAGAAAGTATAATCGTATTGCTCGGGCTCTCACTGCTGCTGTGCTCTGCTTTGAAGCTAGAAGTCAATATGCTTGGTCAATCCGAGCTATTGATGATTGGATTGAGTGGAGTGGAAGAAGACCAAGAAAGGAGGCTGTTGCATCAGCTTGTCGTGTATTGGCCAAACGCTTCCGTGGCCAAGAGTTGATAATGATGGTGACAAAGGTTCTTAATATTCCTGCTCATGAAAATGACGATGCGATTCAAGGTCAGCTTGGTGAAGACTCCGAGGTGTCAGAGTATACCTACGAGAAGGCAGTTTATACAGAATCCATCAATGCACTGCACAAGAATGGTTTGTATGAAGAAGCTGACCAATTATATGCAGAGGGTGTAGCTAGTGGACACTTGTCATGGGCTGTAATGCCATCTTCAGGTGGTGGAGGTGATCACAAACAATTGAGGCTTGACCTACATGGAATGAGTGCTGCTGTTGCACATTCAGCTGTTCGAGTTTCCTTGGAAAAGGAGATTATGGGGCCAGCTCAGATGGCACAGCCTGATGATAATATAAGAGCTAGAGATGTCATGATAGTTACTGGCAGAGGACGCAGGTCTGGGGAAAGATATCGACCCGTACTAAGACCTGAAGTGCAACGAATGTTGACAGAAGAGTTCTACCCTCCGCTTAGTACTTCATCAATGCCAGGGAATCTAGGAGCTCTATTAGTTCCCGGTGAAGATATTGAAGCCTGGCTCAATTATCAGCAAGTACAAAAGGGAGAGCGTCTAATGTTCGTTGCTGATGTACTTCGTGGTATATCAAGTGGCAGCAGGATAGAGCAAGCTCTACAATCTAGTCAGAGTCGACTTGAAAAGGCCATCATGATGAAGTTAAAGACAGAAGAAGAAGATGATGATTCATCTGATGACAATGATGATATTGAACAGTAGAATATAATAATATCTAGTTCAATCTAATCTAGTCACTTATTTATGCAAATGTAACTATGATTTATCAGGCAGGTCAAACACAACACGAACATTCTTTGGAGCGATCCTTACTTTCTCCCCGTCTTCGAATCTAATATTATATGTACTCACCCGAAGGGCACCACCAAGCACAGAAACCAGTAGAGTGTCTTCTCCAAGGTTCTCGCCGATTCTGCCATTCAAATGTTCTTGTGGAGAAGCTAAACCATGTATCATAACTGGTGTCCTGTTATGAAGCCTACAAGCAGTAATACCCACCATACTCTTATCACCAATATCGACATCACTCATATGCTTAACGTTTGACTTATCTAATGGTCCCCGAACAACATACTTATCTTTCTTCTTATTATATTTAACAAATGCGTAGTCATTTCCGTTGAAAGTCATGCCCCTGAAGTGAGTGATCGCATATGAATGTGATGCTTTTTTAGTCAACCAATGGTTTGAGCCATGTATTCTTTGACACTTTTTGAGCATTTGTGTACCTAATCGATGAGCTTTGATTGCATATCCAGATTTCTTTAATGCTTCAACATAAGTAAGTCCAGGCCCTAAAGCTTTATCCTCACCAATTTGCTTTACTTGTATCTCATACATGATTTGGAGGTGCTTTAGCTCAGACTCAGAAGATTCAATTGGATGTCTGCCAGCATTTGCCTGCCGTAAATTCTCAATAAAGCGCTTAGAGTCTGCTATCATTGGTAGATATATTTCTCTATGAAACCTTTCTGTAAGCTCTTCATATAGTTGAATAGCCTTCAGCTGGCTCTCAATGGCCTCCTTGTAATAATCTCTACTGTCTATGTTGCTGAGGATATATCCTAAAACACGATGAGTATCTGCTGTCAACTCAAGAAGTCGCTGCCTCGGATATTTATGGAGCCGAAATGTTCCTGGATGGGATTCTTCAAGCAAAGAAAGAATTACATTCGAAACTACCTTGCCCTCTTCTATATGCATTCCTGAAAAGGAATGCTTTTGCTGCTTCAATCTCAGTGTTTCGATCGTATCCCATTCTTTTCGTTCATACTGTGGACGTCCTTTGATGAATTTAACACATTCAGTGGCCATTGCAACAGATAGGTGATTCTGATATTCTTGCTTACAGTTAGTACACGATTGCCATACATCCTTCAGTTCGTCAGGAGAGTATGGGCGGTCTCTCATATTAAATAAATCTTCTGTTTTCTTTTTGGCATACCCAGCTAAACAATCAAAATGTGCCCAACCTGCATCACCACGACAACTGCAATCTCTCAGCAATGGATTGTCTTTCTCATTACCGTCGAGGCATATAAAACAAGTAGCACCCTTGGAACCATATTGTGCAAAATTTTTCCGTGCCTCATTAATATCAATATAATCAAATGGCTTCATTTATATCTCCTTTTACTTGTATGGTATTGTTTATGTCTTTTTGAGCGTAGGTGCACGTAAATTTTTTGTTCTTTGCCGTATACCGCTTCGAGATGTAGTAAAACTGATTATTAAGAAGTTCTCCAATGTAGTAAAGAACAAAGATCAATATATAAGAAGTTATGAGCAGAAGACATCTGCAACTTCTCCAACATACACTACACTATGTATGTAACCACTCAACCACGGATAGACTCAACTCTCATAAAAATTTAGGATACCAAACTTGCAAAACCACAAAATGAAGATTGTTATATCGAGAGGTATGGTAATAGTCGAGACGATATCCAATTGAAGGGCGTCAGCAATCGCTAGATTATCAAAGAAGACCTTCTTGTACGATAGCCTGAAGCAGTAGCATTGTTTATCATTTAACTCATTTTGAGGATACCGATTAGATAGATATTTTTTATCATTTGCTATCTACCTATTATCAATATCAATTTATAATGAAGAAGAAAGGGAAAGGAAAGAAGAAGGTACCCCAAAAGGGTGATCCAGATTACCTATCACCAACACAGTTGCGCAATAGACGCAAACGTCGTGCCAAGAAACAACAACAACAATCTGGTAACACAAATAATGATAGCAAGTCAACATCATCCCCTAACAACAATAAAACTACACATCATAATATAAAAGATCCATCAATGAAATACATTTCAAATCCAATAAAAGCACCAATAGTACAAGCAGCCAAACAATACTTTCAATCAATATTAAAAGATTCCAATACTTCCGAATTTCTTGTACATTTAGGTCCATTGTATAAATGGAGGACGGTATCAAAATTAGCAGTCCGTGCAGATTCTACAAATACAAAGCTTGCAATTGGATTATTCATACCACAATCACATACATTACTTCCCGTGCCTAACTGTCGTGCTCATCATCCATCAATTAATCATGCTGTAGAGTGCATAACAAAGGTATGCAATGATGTGGGCGTACAACCTTACCAAGAGAGTGGGTCGAAAACGAATGAAGAAGGTGATAATATTGGCAGTGGACAGCTGCGATATATTGCAATCAATGTAGCAAGAGAGACTGGGGCAGTGCAAATCACATTGGTATGGAATACACCTCCTCCTTCTTCTTCCAACCATGATGAGGTTGGTAAACGAAAGCATGCTGAATCGATTGAAGATATTACATTGAAGAAGCTAGTTGCAAAAATTATATCAATGTCCAGTGATAATAGTAATACTACTACTACAACTGTTAACGATCAGAAAGATAGGGATATTGCAAAGACAAACGATGGCAGTAACTGCAAAAGTATTGGTGATGAGCAGCCAACTAAAAAGAAGCGCCGTCGGGGGAGACGAGATAAAGATAAAGATAATACCCAAACAAACAACAGAAGTGATACCACCGAAAGAAAGGAAGATTCTCCACATAAAGCAAAGGGTAACAAGCAAGGCAATGCATATACATCCAAGCTCAATTTTCACTCTCTCCATATTAATTACAATGAATCTTGGAAGCACTCGAATGCAATCTTTTCATTTGATTCCGCATGCTGGCAGCATGTATATGGCCCCCAAGCTATTATTGAACACTTATCATTTGATAAATCAAGAGAAGCGAGTAACAATCCAGATATACTTGCCAATCCAAAGTTACCAAACTTTAGGATACCTTTGCACTTTCCACCGAATGTATTTCGTCAAGCAAACATTGATGCCTTTACCAACATTGTAGCAAGGATTCGGGAGAGAATACAAACACTAGGCAATGAGAGTAGCAGTAGTATCAACTGTGTAGAGCTCTATGGAGGTGTGGGTACAATCGGCTTACACATATCAGATGTAGTATCATCTCTAGTCTCGTCAGATGAGAATCCGAACAATGCAAAATGCTTTTATGATTCGGTAAGAGAGCTGCCTACTGATATCCAATCTCGATTGGTATATAGACAGAAGAATGCTACAGATATGGTAACTACAGAACAAGCTTTGTTTCAAAACTGTCAAGTATTGATAGTTGATCCACCCAGGAAAGGATTAGATGATGAAGTAGTACAGTATCTATACAAGGAGGGATATAAATCAATGAAGCTAGTTGTATATGTAAGCTGCGGGTTCCAAGCTTTTCAAAGAGATCGTGATGCATTGATAAAGAGTGGCAAATGGAAGGTTCAGTTTGCCGAGGGATATATCTTGTTTCCTGGATCAGACGCGCTTGAAACTTTAGCATTCTTTGTTCCGATTTAGTGAGATGATTGAAGAGGAGGTGATGAGTTGAATATTTAGTTGGGCACTTGAATGGCAGTGGTTAACTTGACTCGGGAAAGGCTTGAACTGCCATCAAATCATGGCTTGTCTATCAATCACACTTAATAACTCAGGCTTTTGGCAGTTGATAAATTGCATGCAATATCAAGGCTCTACTAATCTTAGGGAGTTGTGACTATTTTACTCCCTAACTCCATAACCGGGGAAAACACTTTCGGGGCCCTAACTTAAGCCCACCGCAGATGCCCCCGGAGGGCTAGCGCGCTTGCGCGGCTAGTCGTAAAAGACTAGTGAAAAGATAAATTATCAAGTCACTATCATGAATGGCCCAATCATATCAATCAACTCGACCCTACCACTCCTCTCATAAAATCATTGTCTATTCATCCCCTACATCTACAATACACATACAAACTGATACAAACAAACATGAACAACAATATGATCAACAACAATAACACCGACGTTGATATCCTCGCTCGACTTGATGCAATGATCGTGCAAGAATCGACCATCCATTGCAACAACTACTTCAAGAAATCAACTCCCTCCATCGTCGATGGTGGTGATATCCTCAACGAATCGTCCCGCAAGGCCATGGTAATCTGGATTACACAAGTACAACAAACACTCAAGCTCAACTCCGAGACGGTAGCAATTGCAATGTCTTTCTTCGATCGATACCTCAGCTCTGGTCGGGGTAACTCTCAAGCTGTCCTCCATAACAAGGAACAGTTCCAGTTAGCAGCAATCACATGCTTCTACACTGCTACTAAGATATACGAGCCCGTCGTACTTGGTCTCGACATGCTTACTCAGATCTGCCGAGATACCTACACGAAAGAAGATATCATTGCAATGGAGAGGGATATCTTATCTGCTCTTCAATGGAAAGTTGCCGTTCATACTTCGATGGAGTTTATTAGAACTCTATTGGAGCTTGTTGGGGAACTCGCCACTTATACACATGTTGTTGATAGTCTTCTACTATCATGTCAGAAGCATATGAATGATGTCATTACACAGCTATCGTTATCGACATGCAAGCCTTCCATTGTTGGTATCTCCTGTCTAGCAAGTGCCTTAACCGAGAGTAAACTACTAACTGTAACACAGAAACAAATAATATGGGGTACACTATCAAAGAAGGTACCATTCAACTTGATGTCAACACAAGTGATTGCTGCTCATCAGCAATGTCTATCATCTAAGGGTACTTCATTATCAAGCAGCAAGACAGTTTCCAGTGTCGAGTCATCACCATGCAAAACAATGTCATCGGTTACTTCTACATACAAAAGCTCAATATCTCCAGTTTGTGTGTCCAAAATGGCTAGACAAGCATAGAATACTAGAGAATAGAATCTTAAACAAAATATTGATCTTACAAAACACACATGTACTTTAGACTACATACTATGAGTGTATCCTATTACCTTACTGTCATTATTCAATCTACATACTCGCCTCATCATATTTGTTTCAACTTACCAGCTTCCAATCCATGGGATACAGAGTACATTGGTCATCAAGTTGTCATCCCCCAAAGGGGAGAGGAGGGGGGAGATACCAAATAAAGTCGGTCGGTATCCTTTCCATCATATCATATACCATGTTTAGTTGCATAGTATACCATATGAAAGACCAAAACATGAAGAAGAGATGCTGCACATCTTGTGATGAATGGATTTGTGTTGCCAACGTTTAGGACAGGCGTTCATTTGCAAGTTACTGTTGCGGCTAAGAAAAGGATACCACTCGAAAGAAAAAATTCCAGTTTACCTAAGCTCCCCATTATTATTGTTGATAACTATTGATAATATTATTTGTGATGGAGAGGAGCTTGGATTCAACAACATGCAATTACATCTTAGACTACTCTCATTATTGTTCGTATTGTTTGTTGGAGATGTTGTACTGTCTGCATCAGTAGATCTTGTACAGAGCACTAGCGAGTGTTCCCTTTACTTGGCCGAGAGTACTATACCCAACGCCGGTATGGGAGTGTTCACTACTGTGGTAGGTTCTTTGTATATATCTTATTACATTTCCTTTACACTATGCCAATCAACAAACAAACCTATATGCAAATCACATATATGCAAATCACATACATTTAGCCTTTAGAAAAGGGAGATAAGGTCGCATCTGATATTGGCATTCCTATCATAGATCTTGAGTGGCATAATGGCGGTGATAATGATTCCGCAGGCAAAGATTTCCATTGGATGATTAATCATTATCAATGGGAAGCATATACTTATGCCGCGCTAGCCAGTGAGTAGCTTTCTGCTGTTTCTTTGTATATGATGTACAACTAGTACTCATCATCATTTGTTTTCGTTCTTCTTCTTCCTCATCTAGGTATGAGGCTGGGGTCGACACTGCTATGTTATCTCCAGGTATGGGTACTCTTTGCAATTCACACTTGGGGTTAGATAATTTAGACTCCAATTGGGCAACTTATGATGTATCAGGTTTAAAATCAACAGATCCGGGGATGGGAGCGTTTTCAGGATATCATAATAGAGAATCATTTACAGCCAGAAATATAAGAGCTGGTGCCGAACTATTCATCTCCTATGGAGAAAATTGGTTTAGATCTAGAGAAAAGAAGTTTGGTCCAGTTCCTCATCAAAAGAATTACATCTTTGCAGAACGATTCCTTGTTCGGTGGCATAGAATTGCTAATAAACTCCCAGCAAGTTCAAGCAATAGTAGTGGTGATGAAGTGAAGAAGGATTTATGGCATATGATTAGATCTGGGCCATGGAGAAGTAGATCATTAGCTGCACTACCAACGTCACTTGAAGGAGTCTCAGTCGCTAAGGAGATTGGTCTCAAAGGTGCTGAACTTGAAGGTAGTGTAAGAAAACCGGAATGGTTGCGAGAACACGGAAAATGCATCGACAATCTGGGTGAAATAAAGCAATCAACTATACCTCAAGCAGGACGAGGAGCTTTCGTCAAGCGTTTCATCCAGAAGGGTGACGTTATTGCACCTGCACCACTTCTTCACATACCATACAAAGATACACTACACATGTACAGTCCAGACTCTGGTAATACACCTTCATCAGACAATAATCGAACTACTGATATCATTGGAGAGCAGCTTCTTCTCAACTATTGCTTCGGACACAAGCACAGCACAATTTTGTTGTGTCCCTATACAAATGGAGTACCTTATATCAATCACAATCATCAATCTCCAAACGCAAGAATAGTATGGCCTGAACATCCATTGGTACATAATTCTACATGGCTTGATCAAAATATAGACTATATAGATGAAAATCTCAACACGGTTGCCTTTGAGTTTGATATTGTGGCTACTCGAGATCTGCAGCCAGGTGAAGAGGTTCTGATAGATTATGGACAAGAATGGGAGGAAGCTTGGAATGAGCACGTTTCCAGTTGGGTGCCTGAGACTGATCATGTAGATTCGTCCAGGTTTAACTGTATTGATGACAAGAGTTGTATGAGCACTCCTCCAATACGAACTGTAGAAGAACAGTTAGATGATCCATATCCTGAGAACTTGTCACTTAAATGTTACTTCAATTTGACAGATGAAAGAGAGGAGGAAACTAGTTTTGATTGGGATTCTGAACTTGTAAGTTGCTCTGTTTTAGTTCTGTTTGCTTGCCTCTACCTTTCTGACATGAAAAACATTTGTATATGCTTCTCCTTGAAGGATAATTGGAAGAGAATTGGTTTAATGAATAAGTACAACTGTACGATATTGAAACGCCAACTAAAGGATGGAGACAAGTATACCTATACTGTTGAATTGTCACTTCCTTTTGAAGATGATGATAGTGAAGATGATGAAGAAGAAGATGATGATGAGGATGAGGATGATAGTGTCTTAGTAATACTGAACAAGGTGCCACAGGAAAGTCCACGTTAGTATTGTACTTCGTGTATCTTTATTTGATTGCCTTTGCAAGTCTTATGTACTAACATAAGCTACCATCATCTCTCTCCGTCTCCATACATAAACGTGAAACGCGCATCGTCCAGTGGGGAATAGTGTTTGTGAATAATCCATACACTAGTCCAATGGGGAGAGAAGGGGCTTTTCGCCATCATATGGTGATACCTGACGATATGATGCCAGATTCATGGAAGAACTTATTATAAGCTAAACTAATCTAAAAGAAAGATGTTATCTGTTGTCTAATCTTCTATTATATGTATTTACATCAAATCTAAATAAATCTAAACCTGTTCTAGTCCTAACGACCGAAAATTTATGCTGCACGGGGCATCGCACGTATACATTGTGGAGAAGTGTTGCCAGTAGCAACAATAGCCTTGTTCTTCACATATTGATCAGCAACCTTGGAGTTATTACCACTAGAAACAATTTGAGTCTTTTTCGCATAATGATCAGCCACCTTGGATATAATAGTTGGTTTCTTCTTCTGTTGTGTAACAGCAGAGGATGAGGAAGAGGATACCATCTTGGATACGCTAACAGGCTTGGTATGACCAGTGATGAGCTTGTTCTGTGCTTCCATAACATCGATTAGGTCAGTGATGGATGATAATCTGAGGTAGAATGTTTGACGTTCAGTAGGTGAAAGGATTTCTCTGGTGACTAATATCGATGTCAAAACTGAAGCGCCAACGACAGAGGGTTTGCAGAAGGTAAAGTATATGTCAGTGGATGTATACTCGATTCTCTTCTGAACAGCCTTGAGGAATAAAGGGTTGTTGTTTAATTCTGGTGGCAACATACATTCCATGATGTGACGGACAAACTCCATAGGGGTGGGAGTTGACAGTCTAAAGTCAAGGGCAAAGATGATATCCTCTTCGCTATCGATGATATCTTCCTTGGCGTAGTATCCCTTACATAACTTGGCAAGGGTATCAACTGATAGTTCCACATTCTCATATAACTTGACAGCAATATAGAAGGAGGTAATGGCGGCAAGTTGAAATTTATACTTGTCTTGTAACGCCGCGCGGCTCTTACCCTTACCAGATGATAGGTATCTATCAAAGAAGGAGATTGCAATCCATACAGTCTCGGGTGATAACTTGAGAGCCTTCTGTACTTGTTGACACCATGTAACCATTTGGGTACGGCACTTTGCATCAATCTCGTTGTTCGTTGACAGTTGCAAATAGTTCATGCAACATGAGACTTCATCTTCTTGGCGCCTCATGGCCGTGATGCGAGAGAGTGTTTCATCGTTGGTATCGTTAATGATTGTCATGGTGAGAGTTGGAGATAGTAGTAGTATATGGAGGTAGCAATGGAATTATGGGCTATTGCATCACCTAAACAGTGAATGAGAGCAAGAGCAACAATATGCACGGCTAAAATAGTGATACTTCTTGGGGAACTGGCATATCATTTAGTGCTGTACAAATACTATTTTTTCACAATATTCATTTATACTCTAGATATAAATTAGTTGGCAGACTAGGAAGAAAGTTATTTTATATGATTTGAGTATCTTATAAGTCAAATTGGAAAACCGTTCGGGGCTCAGCTCCAAGTAGTCATTTGTGAGTTGTAACTCTGTCTCAGCCTCTAATCGTTAAATCTAGCTGTGGCGGGTCTATGAGGCATTTGAAGAGGCATTATCGTCGAGGTCAATTTGGTACTCAATAATTCAAATCAGCTGGCACGATTGCTCGACTATTTGTCGATTGTGGTACTGCCCTAGGCCTCAACAATATGAGAAGAGTTCAATAGCCAAGGCTCAGTACTTGTGAATTAGATACTTTCCGATTGCTTGTTGCCTATCTCGTGTTTCAGAAGATACAAACAGTTGTTGACTCCGATCCGTTATATGATGTAGCTGGGAAAGCTCTTCGAGTTGGAAGTGTATCTGCCTATCTCTTCCATCAACTCACTACACTTCCACTAGATGTGCACTTGATACGAACCAACTATATTCACTCTCTTGTTCTAATACCCATCGAATTGGAGTCTTGTCAGTGCACAACGCCTTGAGCAGCTCTCCAACATGACGCAGATATGGATTTGTTGTATCTGTATCATCATCATTCATTATCAACATATCTTCAACTGGTACATCTAAACAAAGGAGTTTCATTGTGTTTCCATCTGCATTGACATTGATATCCTTTGCCACAGATTTAGGATCAAGTATCAATGTTGCAGAGCGATAGGCAGGTTTCAAATTCATTGATTTCATTCCAGTGGATATACTTGGAGCATCAATAAGAAACTTTGACAGAGCCTGGGGACTTTGGGAATACGAACCTTCCATGAATGAGGTATCTACTCCATCTACTATTATGTCAATTAATGGCGCGACTACGACCAACATTCCTCGATGAACACTTGTCGGTTTACTACTAGAAGTACCTTTCATCATTATGGGAGGTGAATGCTGTTGAGTCATTTGATAGAACTGAGACGCCACTTCCATTGTTAATGGTTGAGAAGCAAAATTCTCATCATCTCTTGTAGTTGGTTTATCTTCATTTACAAAATATGGATGATCTGGGGTTAGTATAGTTGCTGTGGTTTCTCTAGTAGGAACGAGGAGTAGTGAACTGCTTCCAATTGATGCTTGCTGCGATTCAATGTGTGTTAGTAATACAGTTGAGCCCTCATTCATAGACTGTAGCAATACTGAAGATATAGACTTTGGAATCGATGATATTGCACTGGAAACTCGTCCATGACTTACAGTGCCACCTAATCCAAGAATATCATCACTTCCCTTTCCGTCTGATAATGTGACATGTGTTAAAACTGCATCATTTTGTAATGTTTTACTGGGGGTCGTATATGCCGATACTGCTTTTTCACAGCGGATGACCTTCACAACTATATTACTTAGCATGTTGGGAGTGGCTATATCTCTCAGTTTACGCCTCTGACATGATTGATTTGTTGGCATCATAGCAGTTGGCTTTGCAAACTGAGACGTTGCAAATGTACAATACCAAGACGCAATCTCGTCAACAAGCTCCTTTTTAGTTTCCATACCAGATGGTAAATTATGTTCCCATTCTAAATCATAACCAGTTCCATTATTCTTGCGATAAATTCGGCATAGACGGGCAACTGATGGACCTACAGATAACTCTCTCCATGATGGAGCTAAGTCACAAATAATATTGAGCAAACCCTGTGAATCTTTATCTGATGTTGTCTTTTCGATAGAGTTGTCAACTCGCTTTCTCTTCTTATCGTTATTACCAAGATTAGGGGATTCGGTCTGATAATCAGTCCTAATTTCTAATCGATTGAAACGAACTACATCACCAGGTTGTAACTGACCGAACCTTTTGATACTAACATACTCGTCATCATGATTGATTGTGCTATTTTTATTACCCACTGAATGCTGCTTTCCACCTCCATCTACCCCCATTAATATTGCCAAGCTTGCATCACTAGATGTAGAAACACTAACAGAAAACCGTGCACATTGCCCATTTAATAGTGAGTGATCACCAATCAACAGGTTTATCCTTGTACTATTTATATTTCCCTTCCGAATTGTTTTCGTATTGGATGTTATTGGTTGTGCTTCTTGACGATTTGGTGGAGAAAGTACTACTGCTACAATATCTGTTGCATTACTAACGCTGCTAATACTTGATTTATTCTTTTGAATTGCAGCTGAAATTGTAAACTTTCCGGGTGATTTGGGTTTATCAGCACCAGGCAACTGAGAGAAACGATAATCATCACTATTATCATTTCCCTTAGCTGGAGTGGGTCTTTGTATTGATGGCATATCCAAGATTTTTTACTTATCCTATCACTGCCAAACAAAACAGATATGAATATGTATCTTATCCATTTGCCTCACGGCCTCAGCAACTTTTCTAATGCGGTTGCCAATCCACAGCACATTCATACCTATAAACTAAGGTTCAATCTCACTACTACGATTATCCTCATGTGCATGCATACGCCTCCTCTCAATTAAACAATTAAGTTGTGCACATCCTGCGACAATGACTATGAAAATTAGTATTATAAACCACATAGAACTCTACTCGAAATCCTTAACGGTTGTACCCACTGCTAAATACTTAAACACTGACATACTTAGGAGCTTTTGGTAGGTATGGTATGGAAACAAGAGTTAGTTGCATCGCCAAATTCCTCCTGGGCTTCTTCTTTAAAATCTTACTCGACCTCTAGTGGTCAGTCGTTGGGGCTAGTTAAGTGGCTTGATAACTAGCCAGTCAACTAGCCCAATTTCAGTGAGTTTTTCTGTTATAATAAAAGTTCCCTAGTGAAAAAGTGAGCACATCGGCGCTTAATATACATATTCAAGATATCGGATTATCTATATGGCGGTATTTCTACATGATTAACTAGTGTTTCAAAGCATTATAAACTAGCATGTAACAACAGTTTTTTGCTAAGCACCATCGAGGATCAAACTCGGCTCGAGCTAGTTGAGCGGCTCACTAGCTACGTACAAATTTACTAGTAAAATGGCCATCTCCCAACTAGCCTGCCAACTAGCCTGCCAACTAGCCTGCTAACTAGCCTGTAGAAATCTACGTAGGAATTAGTATTTTTTTTCAACTAGCCAACTAGCCACTAGCCCCAATGCCTGACCACTAGAGTTAGTGGCAAAATAACTCTCGCTCACAAAAATTGAGCCTGTCTAAATAATGGCCGTAGCCGTAGTACTACTGACGTCCTGCAGCGGCCATCTATTGACCTACAACTACAGTCAAATCCTGCTAGGACTAGGAGATGATAGTAGTCAAAATATCTGTTGATATGGTGGCTAATTTTTTCAGTGATGTGTGTATATTTAATGATTTGTTGTCGATTGTGAGTGTGTTGATTGTTGTGGTAGTGTGTTCACTGCAAAGACTGTTCGGATAAATATAGAGGAGGATAATTCCAGCGGCTTAGGCTGGTTGACCACCTCCTTCTGCTTCAATAGAGGAGATCAGTTTTCACTATAGTGGAAAACTCCAAGGGGTCTGGGGGTTGTATTTTTGTCTATCTGTCTGTCTGTCAAAAAAATGCAGTGGTATCCTAATTTGAGATGGGTATCTATTTATGCAATGACATATCAACAATACATATGTAAAGAGGGGTTTGCCGTGCTGATATATCTGCCATACCCATGGTAACCTATGATATATAAATTAATATTAGTTGGTTTCGACAATCACTA
>Ga0075437_14015_pt1 | contig 19650 bp, 8 predicted proteins | sample MintriMetagenome_FD_74266 | JGI IMG/M metagenome (GOLD analysis project Ga0075437, IMG submission 74266) | Marine eukaryotic communities from Monterey Bay, USA to study complex ecological interactions - Minidiscus trioculatus and... | ecosystem: Environmental > Aquatic > Marine > Unclassified...
TCTAATGTATACTGAAGTTCACTATCGAGATAACCAACACGAACTCCACCTGGGGCTTTCTGCCATCCAAGGACTTGATTGATAAGCTTTTGGCCTTGGTAGAACTCGTAGTTTCTGAGAACGACGCCAAGGAATGGCATACACAACTCACTAGCGGATAGTAACTTGATGTTTGGATGGATATTAATGAAGACGAGGACTAAAGTCACAACATCTTTAGGTGGAAGACCGATACGAAGAATTTCATTCACTGATAGATAGACTAATTGTTCTCGGGGTGTCTTGAGAAGAAATGATATTAATGAGGATACTGCTTGTGCGTCACATAATTCATCTCTGTCAATATTGTAGGCAGCAAAGACTTGTTGAACTAACTCTGTGTGTGGAGGCAGTATACCAGTCTCGACAAGAAGATATGATGTCGTGGTGCACTTGGTGATTTGTGATGTGAGACAATTGTCTGTACCACTTGATCCACGAGCAAGGGTGGCAACCATTGGAGCTAATGTATCATTTTCATTCGACTGTTGTTCACGGATGGGGCAACTGCTGAAGCTAAATATTTCCCAGTTGAATTGGTTGAAACCATCTTTTATGGCTTTGGTAATACTACTTGCCGAATCTCCATTGTTTAATCCTTTAATCAATATTGTTCGAACATTAACGGTGCAATCCGATTTATCCCAAATCGGGGACAGCTTATACCGCTTGACATTTTCATATGACTTAGCCTTTAGTTTGGGTAGAATCACACGACCTGGCCGCCTCGTCTCACCCCCAGCACCATATTGAGTTTGAAATGCATCAAAGAGAGATCCTGAAGTAGTCTTGTTTGTGATGTCTAACTGTGTTAGTATTGCAAATGATTCCAATTCCTCAGTCGATAATCCAAGTGCATTGATGCCATTATGTTTACTAATCTCGAATGAATCTATCATCTTGTTTGATTTTTCAGTAATTGACGTGTTCTGGGGAGTCTTGGTTGTATTGTATTTAGATAGGGTGGTATGTGTATTGCGTAAATAGGTTGGCAAACTTTGTTGTAGACTGTTGACTCCTTGATCATCTAACAGCATGCCATTGTCTGATTCAACAATATCATCATCTTCTACTTCTACCGTTTGAGTAGATTCATTTTCTATATCATACTCCATTACTAGGTCGGTAGGATTACCCTCGGTAGGATTGCCCTTAACGGCATACGTTGTCACCATTGGTTTCTCACGTTTACGTCCAGTTCGTCTCACTCGAAGTTCATCTTCCATCACCACATCATCATCCCCTTGAGATGGAGAGGTAGAAGATGATGAAGATTCAATACTAGCACTATTGTCGTTAGAAGGAGTGCCGAACTGTTCGCGTTGTCGAGTGTCAAGTTCCATCGGATCAGCAACCGTCTTCTGGATCTCAACTTTTTGACGTTTCTTAGGAATATTCTTGACACTATCGTCGTCCAAATCAACTTCTCGGTTACTACCATTACTAATAATTGATAACTGATTGAGTTTACCGATAATATCATTTGGTATAGTTGCATTAACAGTATTCAGAAAGTACTCCACAGAAGCTAAGCCATCTTTTGCAAATTGCATAATACTATCCTTCTCATTAATACCAATTGATGCACACAGTATTTGACACATCTCATAATGTTTTCTTGCTTCATTTGCACCCTCCATTGTACATTCTGCAAAAGAAATGTTGGCAAGATTATTAAATGCAGCCACCTCTGAGATGATGATTAATGGCAGAGTAGAACTATTAGTGGGGATACACTTTTTCATTTCGTCAATTCTTGATATGATACCCTGCGCTATCTGTCTACCCATTCTATTGCATTGTATACTAGATGTACGTGTGTACATATCCGCAATAGCACGTAGTAATTGTACGTGTGCATTAATAACATTGATACTAAATTGATCTTCCGGGTGCTTCTTTTCTATATAATTCACAAACTGTGATAACAAATCGATGGCAAGCTCGTTCTGATACAATTCTCCACACGTCGAGCATAAATTCCACTTCTCACTACATTCTGACCAATTATGAATGTTCTTATTACTCTTAATCTCAGCAGCCTTAGCAACACATGAGATATGTACAAATCCAGATTGTCCAGTACAATTACAATCTCGGACGAGAGGTTCGTGGGTTTGATCGGAGCTGAGGCATATTAGACATTCGGCTTCATCGGGAACTATTGTTGTTTTGTTAAATATCTGTCTATATTTGGTACTACTAAATAACAATTTAGTTTGCAATTCTACTCCTGAACTCATTTTCAATTATTAATATACATTAACCAATTTTAACAATTATACACTATCCAATTTTAACAACTCTATTCAACACGAATCATATATATACAGTGTACAATTCTAAACTATCACGGTCACCCCATAAGGAATGACCCATTAATAGTCCATATTTATTTAACTTGTTGCAATGATTATGATGGGATGGTGCACCTAATTGAAATTTGATATTATGATGGTGTTATCGTCGCTAATTACTTATCATCAACAACAAGAAGATAATATGATATCGCTTAAAATAACACAGGTACAGCTAAAGCAGCGCGGGAAGATTATGCCCAACAGCGGTGTAATACAATGCAGTTAGTTACAGTTATTACTTAGTTCACCTACACTGCCTAAGACTGCCTACACATAAAAATTGTTTAAACCTTTGTGATTTACACGTGATTTAAGGATGTGACTTATGGTGTGATTAAGATACCGTCGTTGCAAAAGTCCGTTTAGCTGAGAGAATCTCCCACTCAGCTACCATAAGATAATTTGCTCGACGAATAATCACGCCTACGAACGACAATCGTACTGAGGGCCTCTTTACTCATCAATACACATACTATTACATACCTTGATTAAGTCTCCGTTCGTGTTATGCTCATTGTAATTAAGAAGCCCCTATATATAAACGGCACTCGTGACAAAGCATTTTAACCTTTGTCGTCTATCTAATATTTGTCCATCGGTGAAGTAGAATGAGTAAGGAAGGCTTCCGTCTGTTTAAAAACTAATGCCGATGTTAGGGGAGAGGCCTTATTAAATAAGTATAGCACGGCTAATAGCATTAACAGGACTTAATAACACAGAGAGCCAGCGTTTGACGCCTCACTGTATTAAAGAATTACATTCGCCCACCCCACCCGACTTGACGACGACGAGCACATAATCATATCATAAGAACTACAAGCATACCCACAGCCTCTCACAAATATAATATCACATGGAACAATAGCACAAACTACTATCAAACTCCAACTATATTTGTATATCTGTTCGTGTCAAAGTCTTCAGTTAGTCAATCAATTGCAATAAGAATAATAATAAGAAGATATGTTTCACTACACTAATCAAAATACTACACTCTCCTCATCACATCGGTTAAAGAACTCTACATCCGGTAGTGGTAGTAAAGAACTCGTATGGATGCGATACGATGAATCATCAGGCGGAATGGTGCCTGCTCGTGCATCGACAAGTGTGAGCAACAACAGCAGCAGTGGCTTCCCCTCCTCCTCACAGCATCAATATCAACATCAGCGAAGCACATCATCTGAATTCAACTACAGCTGTTCTGATAACAATTTACATCAATGGGACGAGGAGCTCCATGGAACTATGTCAGAAACAGAAGATGATATTACCGATGAAGATGAAGATATTGATGAACCTATGGATATCTTGTATGAACAAGAGGTAAACAGCAATGGTAGACGATTACATCAGTCTGCTGGGAATGTGTTAGATGCAGCATATCGTACTGGCTCCAATCAAATTGAACAACGTCGTCATCATTCCGAGCCAATCATCTCCTCTACATCCAGTAACAATCTAGAATTGCAACTATCAACAACGGCCGATCATATCATGTCACTACTACAACGCGAAGCCAATGATTATTCAGTACCATTGCCTATACGATATTATCCCACTGAGTTTACAGAGTTGGACTCTTCTTCCACTGCTGATGACAAGAGTGATTCAAAGAAGAGTGGCAAGAGTTCCAGTAAGACTAGCATAGGACCATGGCGTAAACGTATCTCAAGTTGGATGTATGACGTTGTTGATCATTTCCAGTATGATCGTAATGTCGTATCAGTTGCTTTACGGTATATTGATCAATATGTCGGACATTTGTTAGTGGAACATGATAGTAAACGACGAAGTGGAAGTAGTTCCTCAAGTTCTTCACAACCAATCAAACGACGTCACTTTCAATTAATAGCCGTAACATCCTTATATCTGGCGATTAAGATACATGGTGAATTGATGGAGAATGATCCAGTGTCTGGTGATGAATATAATGTTGTAACGAGTTTAATATATGAGGTGGATGGACGTGCTTTCCTTGGTAAGCCTTTGGATAAGGCACTTGACCCTCAAGATCACAAGGACCCTCAAGACGACAATGAAGACGATCATGAGAGTGATGAAGACTTACGATTTGTATCAAGCAAGTTGTCCGAATTGAGAAGACGTCAGAAGAAGGGACGTTGGAGTCGATTAGGATTTGGTAATAACCATTCTTCAGTTGCTCCCGAGTCAACTTCTTCCTCAAGGTATGATACCTCCAAGTCGTTACAACCCAAGGCACCTAATCCAGGATTACCATACAAACCACGTAAGCGTGGTATGCTCTCGGGTCCATTGAGATTACATTCCTTTGTGGAATTATCTCGTGGATTATTCACATCACGTGATATCACCGATACCGAAACGAAGATCTTGAAGGCATTAAACTATGTTGTTAATCCACCCACATCACGTCGTTTCGTTGGTGAATTGTTACGTATGTTAGCCCTATGTTTTGAGGCTGGCATGGACGGTGCTGGGATGAATGTTCATGGTATGATTAGTGCCGCGGAAGGTATGTTGGGTATTGATCGGAAGGAGATATTAGAACGGGTATTGAGTAATGCCTGTGGTCAGATTGAGGGTGCGGCAAGTGTACCATCGCTGAGTATCGGTTGCTTGCCTAGTGTATTGGCATATGGTGCCATGGTCAATGCCGTCGAAGAAGAGTTTGATAAACTCGTCGAAGAAGGAGTAGAGAAGGATGAGATGGATGCCATCATGGAGTTGGAGAAGGATGACATGGTTGAGTCGTCACCACAACTGGAAGACTTTCAACGTCATTACCGAAGATATTCAAGGAATACAAGTCCATCACCTGCTGCCAAGCCTGCAAATGTCGAGAGTGATAAGGAGTTATTCTTAGAAGCATGGAAGGAACAGTTCTTAGTAACGGTATTCCATGCTACCAACTGTTTCTTAAGTCCAGAATCTCAAGACATATTCAAGGTTCGTGAGTTGTTACTTGATCAAGTGTCTGACAAGGATGGTGAGGATGGCACAAATGCCTCATCTCCGGGCTCATCAAGCCCTACTACCAAGGATCAAGGCATCAAGAAACGTTCACCTCGTTCACCAAGGTCTGTCGCTATTGGCAACTCACCAAATCGTCAGATGTTACGGGGCGGTTCTTTCTTCCGTCAAGGCTCAAGTTTCTCAAGTACTACAAGTCTTCTCTCACCTTATGATGCACGAGGACGCAGCAGTTTCAGTTCAGGTATGCACACTATGGAGTCGTCAGCATCACCTTCATTCCGTTCTTCTCAAGCCAGTGCACCAACCAGGAGGTCATACCACAAACAGACATCCGAGCCAATCACCTTCTCGGACGTACCAAGTATGTCTAACCGAGAATGTGTCGATGCAGCTACAAGATATAAGAGATTCGCTTCACAGTCAGAATCCAGTCGACGTAGTTTGAGTGCTACAAACTTTGGTAGCACCGCATGGAGAAGAGAGTCATTCCAACCACCAAATCCTAGTGGTTCTGCCAATCCCTTGTTTAGTGCATAGATAACTTGCTACCTCTACACTGAACAACTATTGGGGATAATACTACATAGAATATAAGCACTAAATGTACAATAAAAGTTACTCTTTGATCGTAGATATATAGTCATAGCAATCATACATCTAAACTTAGATATCCAGAGATGCTTCTAACCAAGTCAGCTATTGTCACGCTTCCTCTTCACGGCTGTAGATGTCTTCTTTTGAACAGTATTAGAATCGAACAGGTCTGGCAGTCTCCTCGTGAAATTATACAAAAGAGATAGTCCGGATACTTGTGTACCTTCCCAACCAATAGGCAATGGCCTTCCCATCCAAGCAATAGCAACTGGCATAATCTCCAAATCCATATCAAGAAACACTTGCATCTTTGAATTGTGATCATCAGTTGAAAAGTGAGTTTGTAGAATCTTTTGACGTGCAACCTCTACCTTATTCTTGTTCCAATTCAAATCTAAATATGAACTAAGATTATCAGGAAGACCCATTGTTTCATGATCTGCACCAGTATCACCAGCACACAGTGAATGAAGTGTATGGTTGGAGTTATATGTGTTCATAATACTTGACTTGTTGCAAAGAAGAGTCGACATAGCCTCCCATCCTCTCTCGGTAACCAACTCATTATCATTCTCATCATCAGAAGAATCTTCATCCATACAACATTCAAAATTGAGCATTTTCAAGGTTTTATTACCTGCCAAGGCACTTGCAAAGGCAACCATCATATTATCACTAATGTTGTTGCCATCTAGATCAAGTTTTCTTAATGAAAAGGTTGGGACTTTGTAAATAGTCCGATAGTGCTAGCCAGCCGGTAGGTGTGACCAAATCATTCCGACTTAAGCTTAGACACCTCAGAGAGCTCATATTTGAGAGTGTCCGCACCAAAAGTGGTAATTCCTCATCCTCAATATTGTTACTATCGAGGGAAAGCTTTGTTAAGCCCAAGTTGGAATCTTGTAATAAATTGAATAATGCTATCCAACCTTGTGCAGTAATACTGCAGCCTGACCACTCAGTATTCAACATAGTGAACATCATAAGTGTTCTCAACGTACTCGTATTGCTCAATAAACTACCAAGAGCTTGAATGCCTACATCCCCAATACAATTTCGGGAGATGTCAAGCTTAACTAACTGAGTACCCCTCCTTTGTAATGAGTGGAAGAATGAACTCCAGCCCGCTGGGGTAGAAGATTTCATGCCCTTAAGACCAAGAGACTTCAATGTACCAATAGTAGCCAGTTTAGCTAGATCAGAATCATCTATCTGATTACTTTCGAGGTTAAGATTCTGGATCGGGGTTTGTGATAGTTGACCAAATAACGTCTGCCACCCTTCACTGCTGATAGAATGCCTCCTCATGTAACTCCAACCGAGATTGAGCACCTTCAGTGATGACCCACTTAGGGCACTTCCTAATATATCTGCTCCCTCATCATTAATACCAGTATTGTGTAGATCCAACTCAATCAATTTGCAGTTGGGATGTTGTATTACAGTTGAAAGTGCTCTCCATCCAACCGAGGTAATTGTATCATTGTCGCCAAGGTCTAACTTCTTCAATGTACTGTTGCCTACCAATACATCACACAATGCGCCGAGACCCTCATCACCACAGCCAGGAAGACAAAAATCCTTCAGTATAGACTTTTCATGATTCAATACTTTCCCTAATGCCTTAAATAAAGTTCTTCCCTTACTAATTTCTAATGTGGTGAGACTGGGATGACCGGCTAATCCCTCAATTAAATCCCCACCAAACTCATCACTAACATCAATTCCGCGGAGTTTTAATTCCATAATAGAGCTATTTCGATATATACACGAGAAGAAGTCTTGTAGTTGCTGCCTAGTAGGCAAGCTGTGTCCTTGTTCTCCTAAAAAGTAACGTTGTGCGTGCAGTCTCCCATCATTATGGTTTATGAGTAGCCTCTTCAGGTGTGTATTGTTGGATACACAATAACCATCTTTTTTCCAATCAAAACTATTGAAAAAACATTTGGAAACATTGCGACTTAATTCTATATCAAGGCCGGTGATACTTGGACTATTCTCTTTGAGTTTTTCTATTGTATCCAACTTGCCATAGTTGTAATGACTCTCATCAAATAAGTGATACCCACCCTCTTCATCATCACTATCATGATCTTCAGAATCAATGTTATCATTCACATTGTTATCGTCGTTCTCGATAAGATCGTCTCGATTGTTTGTGTCCTCCATAATATATTGAATATCGATCGGTTTAATCGAGCTCGTAGTAGTTTGTGTGTGATAAGACGTCGAAAAGATCAGAAATACGGTACTGATTAAAAGAGCGTTAAAAATCGATGTATCGAATGTATTCTCGGCATATGATACGGCTGCATTGCTATACTACTCAAAAGGTAATATTATACTCAAATTTGTGCAACACAATTTTCTGTACTTTTTATGTGGTTAGATTGTGTTGTGATATAGAAGATGAAGGGCTTAGAATACCGTCTCTCTCGGTGCATTAAAAAACTGATGTATTGAGTGTATTATCAGCGTATTAGCGGCCGAATTGCTATACTATCAATTTCTATTTAACAAACCATAACCCAACATCCTGAAATAATTAGTTTTCACGTAAGGTATCATCCAAAACTCCTTAGGAGAATATGAAGGATACCAGACCACCACCAATTGAAAAAGGTCTCTATTCAACACTTCAATACCCCGACCAACGCGCTGAACAGCTATTGAGTATACTAAGCAAAATATAAGTAAGCTTTATATGTACAATAATGTCAACACTTCGTTCTAGAGTAAGCATCTTTATTGGTATCCTTAGTTTATGCCTCTAGACTCTGCTCGACAATACCACTTCTTCATGTATATGTGGAAAGAGCTATACTAACAATGGTCGCCGATCTTATATTAGCCTCTGAACTTTTAGCTGATGATTCAACTATCACGCTTCCTCTTCCCCATAGATGGCTTCTTTTGAGTACTTGAGTCAAATAGATCCGGAAATCTCCTTATTAGATTGTACAATAGAGACAATCCAGATACATTCTTGCCAACCCATCCAACTGTTGGCCTCCCAATCCAAGCAATAGCAGCCGGCATCTCCGCCAATTCCATATCAAGAAACTCTTGTAACTCTGATGCATCACTACCAGAGAAGTGGGTCTGTAGTATCTTTTGACGAGCAACTTCTGATTTGTCCTTGTTCTTGTTTAGTACCAAAGATGAACTAACATCTTTAGGGGGGTCTTCACAACGGAGGTCTTCAAGCGTATGGTTAGAGTTGTAGGTATCCATGATACTCAATCTATTACAAATGAGATTGGACAGAGCTTCCCATCCTCTATCTGTGACTAACTCACTAACCTCATCATCAGAATCGTCATCGTAAGAACGCCAGTTTTCAAGTGCAAACACTTTCAAAGTTATGTTGTGTGCCAAAGCACTTGCAAAGGCAACCAAGGTTTCCTCATGTAGATTGCTTTCATTGAAGAAATGAAGTTCTTCTAATGTAAAGTTGGGACTCTGTAGGTAGCCAATGAGAAGTTGCCATCCGGCAGGTGTCACTGAGTAATTGTTTTCCAAAGTTAGATGTGTTAAGGAAGTCATATTTGAAAGTAACGGCACCAAAAGTTGTATCCCTTCATCATCGATGCTGTTACTACTGAGATTTAGCTTTACCAAGTCCAAGTTAGAATCTTGTAATGACGTGAACAATGTTTGCCATCCTCGTGGGGTAACAGGATCCCGTCCACGCATGTTACTCATGTCGAGTGTTTTCAAAGTGTTACTACTCGTTGTCAACAAACTTCTTAGGACATCAATACCCCCAATTCCAATGTTGCTGTGTGAGATGCCAAGCTTAACTAACTGAGTACCCTTCCTTTGTAATGAGTGGAAGAATGAACTCCAACCTGCTGGTGTGGCTGATTCATTGCTACTATATAGATCCAAAGACTTTAATGTACCGATATTAGCCAATGAAATTAAACCAGCATCATCAATGTTACTCCTTTTCAGACCAAGATCTTCTATTGAAGTTTCTGATAGCTGATTGAGTAACGTATGCCAGCCTGTACTACTGATAGGAAAATTAAATGACAGATCTAAATCCTTCAGTGATGATAATCCACTTAGTGCACTTCCCAGTGCATGTGCCGACTCATCAGTTATACCGTTCCAACTCAAAGAAAGTTTGGCTAGTTTGCAGTTTGGATGCCGTATAACAGTTGAAAGTTTTCTCCATCCCCCAATAGTAATTTTATCATTGCCGCTAAGGTCCAACTTCTTCATCATACTGCTGCCAACTAATGCATCACACACAATACCTATTTCCAAATCAAAAAGACCACAATCTGGGAGACGGAGGTTCCTCAATTTGGACGTTGGATGTTTCAATACTTTCCCAATAAACCGAGGTAATACTACTGTACTTTCTATTCTTCCAAATGTAATTTCTAATTTGGTTAGACTAGAGTGGCCTTGTAAACCTTTGATTAAATCCCCACCAAACTCATCAATAATTTTAAATGAACGTAAAGACAACGCTTTAATGGAACTGTTCCGATGTATACACGAGAAGAAGTCTCGAAGCTGCTGTTTGGTTGGTAAGTTATTTCCTTGCTCTCCCAATACATAAGGTTTTAACCCATTGACTTGGTAAGTTATGAACAACCCCTTTAGTTGTGTATTATCAGATATACTATCACCATCTACTTCCCAATCAACGCTATTAAAAAAGCATTCACTATCATCATCTTCTTCAGGTACTAAACTTATTTTGAGACCTGTAATACTGGGATCGTTTTGCTTGAGTCTTTGTAAAACTGCCTCGTCCAATAAACAATACTCATGCTTTTTCCAATCATCTTCATGATCGCTATCCTCATCTTCAATGTCACTGTTATCATTACCATTATCCTCATTTTTCTCAATAGGATCGATTTGATTGTTTGTTTCGTCCATCTTGTTTGCAAAAGACCACATTAATATTTTGGGTAGTTTTGGGTATACGTATAGGTACCTAGTTTCTGTGTGATATTATATAGAAGATGAAGGGCTTAGAATACTACCTCCGGACCGACGCTAATGGAAAAGTGCGTTAAAAATTGATGTATAGAGTATATTATCAGCGTATTAGCGGCTGAATTGCTATACTAATCGATAAGACAATAAGCACCCACGGGCCAAAGATACCGGCATTTTTTGGGTTTGCTCGTAGTAAAAATGAGGCAAAATCACTAGCAAATCTGAAAAATGAAGGTCTTCCAATCGTCGAATTATAGATGCGGAGACATCGTATCCGACGTAGAATTGCATGCTGATTCCGAATATGGCATTATCGTTTTGCAATTGTTGTTAGTTAAAAAGTTATAAAGTATCTGAAAAATCTACTAAGTTGCTTACTAAGTAAAATTTTGATAGTCCTTTAAACACCGCGCCGCTCGGCATATGAACTACAAATATGTAGTAGAGAAGCCTTCTGCAATATTAGGCTGATAGTCCTCGCCAATATTGTGCAATGAGGGCTCATTCTATCATGTAGTTGTATGGCGGTATCCTCGACGTAAACCCAAAATGTGCTACATAATTTTCCTACGTAGGAACTGACCCGGTATTTTAGGGCCGTGGCCGCTTATAATAACAACTGCAGAAACTTCACTGATACATATAATTTCTTTCAAGTGACAATCACGAGACCACCACCATTTTAAAGAGCGATTTATTTACCGTACCTATCTAGAGCCTTGGTACTGCTGATGGACGATAGCCTTGAACCATCATCATCGATAGAGGCACTAATCTTGAGAGGATATAGGATCAACCATTCAACCAACTCAGCTCTCAACTCAAATTCAAATCTAAAATATGACTATCCTAAATTGAGTATGGTATGTCTACTGTTTTTGAGTACTACTAGCCTACACAAGATGGACATCATGCTTCCTCTTCCCTGCAGATGACTTCATTTGAGCAGTCAAATCCAAAAGATCTGGCACTCTCCTCATTAGATTGTACGTGAGTGATAGTGATAATCCAGATGCACATGTACCACTCCAACCAGTCTGAGTTGTCCTCCCGATCCAGGCAATAGCAGTTGGCATCACCTCTAATTCCATGTGTAGAAACTCTTGCATGTTGGATGACTCATTGTCTTCGGTTGAGAAGTGAGTTTGTAGAATCTTCTGCCGTGCAACTTCTGCTTTGTCTTCATTCTCATTCAATTCCAAATACGATACAAGATCATCGGGAAGATTCATCTCTTCGTGATTATCACCGACTTTATGAAGTGTGTGGTTGGAGTTGTAGGTATCCAGTATGCTTGATTTGTTGCAAAGGAGTGTCGACATAGCCTCCCATCCCCTCTCGGTGATCAACTCATTGTCAACGTCAGCATCATAATCAGAATCACTATCGACTTCTTGATACAAATGAATCTGTTCCAAAGTTTTGTTATGTACTAAAGCGCTTGTAAAGGCAGTCACTATATCATCATTGATGTTGTTTCCTTCTAAATCAAGAGTTTCTAAAGCAAAGTTGGGGCTTTGTAGGTATCCTGTGAGGGCTTGCCAACCAGTAGGTGACACCAAGTCATTGTATCTCAGGCTTAGGTGTTTCAGAGAAATCATATTTGAAACTAACCGCCGCATCAAAAGTTCCATCCCATGATTATCAATCTTGTTACTGCCCAAGAAGAGATTTACTAAGTTTGAATTGGTTTCTTGTAATGACGTGAAAAATGTTTGCCAACCATGTGGAGTTAAGTTGTCGAAGGAGTGCCCAGTGAATATATTTATCATCGTGAGAGTTCTCAAGGTACTCATAGTGTTCAATAATTGACCTAATGCAGCCAGACCTACATCTCCAATAGAGGTTAGGGAGATGTCAAGCTTTACTAGTTGAATCCCATTCCTTTGTAATGAGACAAAGAAGGAACTCCAGCCTGCCGGAGTAGTCGATCTTCTCACACCCTTTAGACCAAGAGACTTCAATGTATTAATACTAGCCAATGCAACCAGTTCAGAATCGTTAATTAAATTGCTTTCGAGATTCAGGTTCTCGATCGAGGAAAGGGATAATTGATTGAATAGTGTCTGGCATGCGCATTGCCTCCAACCGAGATCAAGAATCTTCAGGGAAGATAATCCACATAAAGCACTGTTCAACGTATTAGCTGAATCTTCATTAATTCCATTATTATTCAGGTCCAAAGCAACCAGTTTGCAGTTCGGATGTTGTAAAACAGTAGAGAGTGCTCTCCATCCGACAGAAGTGATTGTATCATTGCCACTAAGGCATAATTTCTTTAATGTACTATTGCCTACCAATCCATTACATAATGCGACGAGACCCTCATCATGAATTTCACAATTTGGAAGACAAAGATCCTTCAGTTTAGACTTTTCATGCCCTAAGGCAGAGCATACTACACCTCTTAATCTACCATATTCAATTTGTAATCTCTCGAGACTAAGGTGACCAGCAAGACCCTCAAGTAAACCCCCAGCAAACTCATCAGCAATGAATATCGATTGTAAGGTAATGGTATTGATAGAGCAGTTCCGATATATGCACGAGAAGAAGTCATGGAGTTGTTGTCTGGTAGGTAAGTTATGTCCTTGCTCTCCTAAAATATACTTTTCTCCACAATGTCTACCTAAACATCTCCCACTAAACTCTATGCTCAACCTCTTGATATGTCTATTATTAGCAATACAATCACCATCTACTTTCCAATCAATACTATTGAAATAAGATTCGCCACCGTGACCATCACAATTTAAGTCTACATTAACGACTGTCATACTTACATCATTTTGTTTGAGGTATTGAAAATTAATCTTGTCCAATAAGTAATACCCATCGTCTTCATCATCACTACCCTCCTCAATGTCATTATTGTCATTCACATTATCCCCATTGTTATCAACAGAATCGATTTGATTGTTTGTTTCGTCCATCTCTTGTTTTGATGGCGAGGTATTTACGTACGTATATATGAGCAAACTGTGTAACACACAAAGATGATGTGATCAGACTATCGTCTCCGGACCGACACGGATGGACAGAGCTTAAAAAAACTTATGTATTGCAGTGTATTGAGTCTATTCTTAGTATATCTCAATATTATTGTGTTGTGTCCTCGTCCTCCGTTGTATGTACTCAGTACCGAGTATCAATTGTATTATTGTAGATTTTAAGTACTAAGTTGTGTGATGTGTGTGATTTGTGATATAGAAGATGAAGGGCTTAGAATACTACCTCCAGACCGACACTGATGGAAAGTGCGTTAAAAAACAATGTATCGAGTATATTCTCAGTGTATGAACAGTTGAATTGCTATACTAATCGATTATAAACTTTGCCACATTTCTATCTATCCATTTTGAAGTGACAATCACAAGGCCATCACCATTTAAAAGAGCACTCAATTCACCTATCTAGAGACCCAGAGCCTACTACCGATGGCGATAGCCTTGAACTATTATCATTGATGAGGCACAAACCTTGAGAGGATATATCGGTTCAACAATCATTCAACCAACTCAGCACGTTGGAGCTCAAAATCTCAATAAATCTCATTCACTCAAAAAAACAACAAACCAATACATATCATGGTAACTTGGGGTAACAATACAACCGCCACCTTTGGCAAAGGAACATCAGCTGCAGCATCCACAACTCCTGCACCTGGTGGTTTTTCATTCGGTGGTGCACCGGCAGCAAATACACAACATCCATCAACACCACCAGCTGCATCTCAACCAGCACCTAGTTTAAACCCTCCTCCTATTATTGGTAATACTACTACTACTACAGCACCTGCTGCGGGTGGTGGATTGTTTGGTTCAACTCCTGGTATGTTACAATTGATTTGTGGGTATATGCTATAGTATATCACATATGTCTCACAAAAGTGCACATCATGTGTTCATTTTTTTGTTTTTGCCACTGCCTTATGTATAAACAGCTCCTGCGCCTACTACTGGTTTATTCGGTGCACCTGGTAAGGATATAATGATGTGCTGTAGCTCATCTTTTAGTCCATATTGTGCTATATTGTCGTTGGACATATTGTTATCTAATAAACAACTTTTCATCTCTAATTTAGCCCCAGCACCAGCAACGACAGGATTATTTGGTGCTCCTGGTACGTATAAGAAGATTGTTTGATATCTATTTAAGTTACATTAATATATTAAATTCAATATATTGTTGTTTTCTCAGCCCCAGCACCGAGCGGTGGACTGTTTGGCGCACCAACTCCAGGTAATTGATTTAAAATGTCAACTCTCATTAGATATACTGCCATGAACATTCACTAAACGCAATACTTCTCTTCTCATAAAACACATTTAGCACCTGCTACTACGGGATTATTCGGAGCACCGTCACCAGCCCCATCAGGTGGATTGTTCGGTGCAACACCGCAACCTGCCCCAGCTCCATTTGGACAACCCCTACAACCTCCACAACAGCAACAACAATATAATCCACATCAAGCGGCATTACACGCACATCAATCAGCATCACAACGTCAAGAAACAGCACGTATCGAGGAGGCAATCTTCAATTTACATTCCAAGTATTCATCCACTGCCGCTGATCCACGTAATCCTGTATTGGCTAGTAATAACACTCCCTCTTCACTATGTGCCTTTACGGCAATATTATACGACGCCTTACCACCCGAACATCGTTCACATAGTCAGGGTGGTGGACATTTATCAGTACCAAAGCCACCACATATTAGTAATTCAGTATGGAATGAGGCACTAGCACGTAATCCAGACATAAACGAATTAATGCCAACACCATTAGTCGGTGCACCGGCCTTACATTCACGTATAGTCTCACAACAAGATAAAGCCAATTCATTAGCAGAACATGCCAAGAAATTACGTGAAACACTCCAATTCTTAGAAAAGGCAGCAAAATCATCCCAAACATCAATTCAACATTCTAATTCCGAACAAGAAGTATTGAAACGTCGATTATTAGAATTAATGAGAAAAGTTGAAATTATCCGTTGTATGAATCAACCTACACAATCTGCAGAAGTACAGTCACAACAACGATTAAATGAAATAATTCAACAAGTTACATTAGTTGATAAGGCATTAATTGATTTAGAAGAACGAAGTAAATTTCAAGCACGTGTTTGGAGGATGAGAGGTGCTACTATTGAATCTCAACGACAGCATGTTACTACGTCGATGGAAGATCCATTACAAACGGAGGATAAGGTAGCCCTGTTTAATGTATTGAATGATCAACGATTGGGTATGGAACGGCTTGGGAATATAGTTAATAAGGATGTACGAGATGCGAGTATATTGAAGGAGGAGTTGACTAAGGAAACGACTGGGTTGAAAGCTCTACCTCAGTCGTCTTCGTTGGGAGGTACGGCTATATTTGGGGGTCGGTAAATAGTACTTATAACATAAATATAATGTTGGTAGAAGCACTTCCCAACCATGGTCACCTACTTACAATAGTTTTTGTTATCTAATTCCCACATGCAGTGATCAGCATATCCTTCGGTATCCTCATTAATAGTATAAAATGAAGTCAATCTTCTCAGCTGGCCAATTACGAGTGTTGGTGTTGATTGAGGGAGGACGATCCTCAGATGCCTAAGCAGAAATACTAAGAATACACTCAATACATTAGTTTTTGACGCTCTTTCTATCTGTGTCTGTCCGGAGGCGGTATTCTGATCCTATCAATCTTCTATATGTTTGTGGACATAAACATACCTTGACTCTACACCTACACAGACCTATACACACAGAAAACAAGATGGACGAAACGAACAATCAAATCGATCCTGTTGGGAGCAATAGGGATAATGTAAATGATAACAATATCATTGATGATGAGGGTAGTGATGATGAAGATGATGAGAATAAGTATAATTATATCACATTGGATAAGAAAGTTTTACAAAGACTAAAACAGAATCCAAATCCGAGTGTCACGGCTGTCAAAATAAGTTTCGAGATCATGCATGATGATGGTGAATCTTATTTTAAAGACTTCGATTGGAAAGAGGACGGAGATTGTATTGCTAATAATACACATCTCAAGAGACTGAAGATATATTATGAGTTCGGTTCAAAACACATTTTAGGAGAGGATGGAGATAACTTACCAACCCAACAGCAACTTCAAGACTTCTTCTCGTGTATATATCGGAATAGTTCTATTACAGCGTTATCATTTCGTTCGATTACAATTGCTACCAAGTTTGGTGGGAGTTTAATTGAAGGTCTACAGGCCCATCCCAGTCTCAAGAGATTAGAAATCGAATATGGCAGATTGGGAAGTATAGGACTCACCGCAGCAGGGAAAGTATTGTCACATACTAATTCCAAATTGGTAGATCTTCGTCTTTCAAATTGCTATCTCAATGATGAGGACATGCGGTATTTGTCTGGTGCATTATTGGGCAATAGTAGATTAAAGAAGCTAGACATCGAACGTAACAGTCAAATTACTTCTGTTGGTTGGAGAGCACTTTCAACTGTTATACAACATCCCAACTGCAAATTGACTAAATTGTCTTTAAGTTGGAATGATATAACTGATGAAGGAGCAATTATTGTGGGTGGTGCGCTTAGTGGCTCATCAGTGAAGGCTTTAGATCTATGTCATAACAAGTCTATTAGTCACATCGGTTGGCAGACTTTACTCAATCAGTTATCAGAAACTTCGGTAGAACATCTGAACCTCACGTATAATGACATTGGCGATGATGGTCTAACTGTATTGGCTAGTATTAGTACCCTAAAGTCCTTGGATATGTATAACAGTAACGAATCGGTCTCATTTTCAGGCTGGCGGTCTTTCTTCACCGCACTACAAACGAGGAGAATGCAATTCAAAAAACTCAACCTCTCATATAACAACATTGCCAATGGAGGGATTGATGTTCTGGGGAGTGTGTTGAGTATTAGTGGAAGCGCTTTAAAAATACTAGATATTGATGGCATGTCATACTCAAATGGTTCTGGTGGCTATGTTTCAATTACTCCACGAGGATGGCAGAGATTCTTCACGACATTACAAGATTCCAACTTGAACTTAGTGAAGCTTAATCTTGGTAGTAACACCATTGACGATGAAGGGATACGGGTTTTAATACGGTTAGTTTCAAGCATGACCTCTCTAAAATACCTCAATTTGGGAAGTAATATAAGGGTGACGCCTACTGGCTGGCAGGCGCTGTCAGGATTCTTCCAAAGTCCCAACTTTGCATTAGAAACACTTGGTTTATCCGATAACAACATAGATGATGATACGTTGATTGGCTTTACAAACGCTTTAACACAAAACACAACCTTGAAGATGCTTAATTTGTATAAAGAATCAGTTAGTGATTCTGAAGATGATACTGACGATGGTATTTTCATAACCGGAAGGGGATGGGCAGCTATTACAACTCTTCTTTGCAATAAATCAAGCATTATGGATACCTACAACTCCAATCATATGCTGTGTAATGTTCAGGCGGAAGTCCGCCCTGATGATCTATTATCATATTTGGAATTGAACAAGAATGAAGACAAGACAGAAGTTGCACGCCAAAAGATTCTACAGACCCACTTCTCTGATGATACCACATCAAACATTCAAGACTTACTTGGCATGGATCTAGAGGCCATGCCTATTGTCATGGCCTATGCGGGGAGGCCTCCAGTTGGTTGGAGTGGCATGAATGTTTCTGGGTTGTCTCTAATGTATAGTCTATTGCGGAGGGTACCCGATCTATTTGATTCGAGTGCCCAGAAGAAGTCAGGTGGATCGAAGAGGAAGCGGGATTTATAACATCAATGCCTAGGCGGCAGCAGTTTTCACAGGAGTCTTGGATACTTGTGAAGGTCTATCAAAATCGCCTATGAATATCGGAAGATAAATAAATCTACATCAACACAGGTAGTCTTCCTCCTCTTTAGAAGTATTAGATCAAAACAACAGAGTCTGTCTGTCTATAACTATACTGCGCTTTTGTGTACATAGTCTATCCTGATACCACCGACTGCTGCCATTTGATAGTAAATTCGTCCTTTACTCAAATTAACAACTACTCTAAACAAATAATTTAACCAAGAGACGGATTGGTGACTGGTTGCATATCCTTCGACTCATTCATTGTCCGTATCTTCCTCTTCTATCTTCACATCCATATTACTCTTTACTTCTTCTGGCTTAGCTCCTCACCATCTGTATCATCATCATAGGAACCATCCTTCTCCTTCAAGACGGTAATCCGCTTTGGCGGGAGCAGTTTACCCCGTGTTAAGTATAAGGAAACCTTAAAGGGGAAAGATACAATAGCTCAAAAACATTCTTTTTTCTCTTATTCTTTCATTCTTTCAATACATCTCTTCTTATTCTTACCACAACAATACCATATCTTAAAGATCACCTTCACTAGTGCTTTCTTTTGCCAATTCATTCTGGCATTGAACTTATCTTTAGGAGTAGAGGGCATTCTCGTCACTGGTTCATTTGATCGTTTCATCCATGTGTTAGGTGTATGGACCTAGATCTATACTGAGTACCCATTATTTTAATTATCATACACTATTTCTTCTTTCTGAAATACTCCTTTCCAATTGCTCTATATATTGCTTTATCAGTGTAGCTTAGTTTTTGATATCTTTCTGAGGCTTCTTGTTGGACTCCGGTTGGGCATTCTTGTTAACGACAGTGGATTATCGTTCATTATCCGACATAGTATGCAGCGTAGATGCAG